>ULWY01007595.1_pt1 | contig 18883 bp, 18 predicted proteins | sample 1960761 | NCBI WGS metagenome assembly ULWY01 (sample SAMEA4835824, study PRJEB28245) | human gut metagenome | biome: gut microbiome; material: fecal sample | place: Denmark | collected 2008 | reverse complement strand
TAGCACTGGCTGCCTGCACTCCGGGCCTGCACCTGTGCGTTAAGCTGGCAGGTGAAAAGCTGTATGGCAAACCGGCAATCAGCCACGGTGCGCTGGAGGGTAAGCGTGTTTTCTGCAGCGATATGACATTTGATGCTACATTGAATCCTGTTGTTTACGAAGGTGGTATTCCTGTTTTTATTGATACTGAACGTAAATCCTGGAATATGGATCCTGTGGCTTTGGAAAAGGCTTTTGAGATGTATCCTGAGGTTAAGCTGGTTATCAGTGCAGAGCTGTATGGCTTTAGCGGTGATATTAAGCGCATTAAGGAAATTTGCGAAGCGCATGGCGCACTGCTGATTGAGGATGCAGCAGAGGCTATGGGCGCAACCTGGGATGGTCAGCCCTGCGGTTCCTTTGGTGATTATTCCGCTATTTCTTATAATGGTAACAAGATTATTACCGGTTCTGCTGGTGGTTGCCTGCTGACTAATTCTTTAGAGGATGCAAATAAGGCACGCAAGTGGTCTACCCAGTCCCGTGAAAATGCTCCTTGGTATCAGCATGAGGAGGTTGGCTATAACTACCGCATGAGCAATGTTATTGCAGGCGTTGTACGTGGCCAGTATCCGCATCTGGAGGAGCACATTGCGCAGAAGAAGGCTGTTTATGAGCGCTATAAAGAAGGCCTGAAGGATTTGCCGGTGGAGATGAATCCGTTTGACGCTGAACGCTGCGAGCCTAACTACTGGCTGAGCGCACTGATTATTAAGCCGGAGGCTATGTGCAAGCAGGTGCGTGGCGAGCAGGATGCTTGCTACGTTGCTGAACATGGCAAGAGCTGCCCGACAGAGATTCTTGAAGCGATTTTCAGCATTAATGCTGAGGGCAGACCTATCTGGAAGCCGATGCATATGCAGCCGATGTACCGCATGCATGAGTTCGTAACTGTTGACGGTAGCGGCAGATGCAGAACGAATGCGTATATCGCTGGCGGTGTAGAGGATGTTGGCGCTGATATTTTCCAACGTGGCCTGTGCCTGCCGAGTGATAACAAGATGACGGCTGAGGAACAGGAGAAAATTATTGAAGTGATTAAGGCTTGCTTTGAGTGAGGATAAGTGTATGTGGTTGTTAAAATATTCTTATGAAAAAATAACAGGTAAGCCAGCCCCCTATTATTACGACTATTCCTTAATGACAATTGTAAAAAAACCTATTAGAAAATTTTTTGCTCAAGTTATAGCGCCAAATTGTCCTTTCAATGACTTGAGAGTCCAGATATATAGATTATGTGGATTTAAAATTGGAAAAGGAACATTTATAGGTATGAAGTGTTATCTCGATGATATGTGTTATGACAAACTTATTATAGGGAATAATGTTATCATCAGTTATGGAGTATATTTTGCCTGTCACGGAAGGAATCAGGGGCATTACCCTATACAAATAATGGATAACGCATATATTGGCATGAGGTCGATTGTTATAAGTAAAAACAAACTTTTAAAATCGGGTGGGGTAACTGTCGGAATGGGATCTGTTATTGGAGCAGGCAGCTTAGTTAATATTGATGTACCTAGTGACAGTGTAGCTGTAGGCGTACCATGTAAAATAATTAGTGTTGATAAGGATTAGAAATTATGAAAATATTAGTAATAGTAGCCCATCCGGATGATGAAATTCTTGGTATGGGTGGAACAATTGCAAAATATGTTGCACAAGGTAACGAAGTAGGATTACTTATTGTAACGGATGGTAGTACTTCACAATATAAGGATTCATCTGATTTACGGTCAATTATTGACGCAAAGAAGTTGGAAACGCAAAAAGCTGCCGACATTTTAGGTATTAATAAAATTTACTACGGCGGACAGCCTGATATGCGTTTAGATGTTACTGCTCATATATCAGTAAATGCGGCAATTGAAAATGCAGTTGATGATTTTCAACCAGACGTTGTTTATACGCATTTTGAAGGGGATGTAAATCGTGACCATCAATGCGTATATCAATCAACATTGGTTGCTTGTCGTCCTGTGCCTGGACAAAAGATAAAAGAGCTATATTCTTTTTCTGTTCCTTCTTCGACAGAATGGAATGTTCAGACTAAGCAAGCGGTTTTTACACCAACAGTCTATGTTGATATTGAAGGCATTTATGCTGAGAAGAAATATAAAGCAATGGCTTGCTATAAAACAGAGCTTAGAGAATATCCGCATCCGAGAAGTATTGAAACATTAACAATTTTAGATAAGGCTACCGGATTGCAGGTTGGGTTAAAATGTGCTGAAAGCTTTATTGCTCATAGAATTATTAGATGATTGGATTTGACAATATGGTTTATGATTTTGCAAAAAGAACTTTTGATATAATATCCTCTATATTAGCGATAGTCTTTTTTGCTGTGCCATGGGTTATTATTACAGTAATTATAAAGATACAATCTCCAGGACCAGCGATTTACGAAGCGAGAAGAATTGGAAAGAATGGTAAGGTATTTACTTTATATAAGTTTCGCTCTATGCGAGTTGACAGTGGTGCAGTGCACGCAACTACTTTACGAGGAGATCCAAGAATTTTCCCGTTCGGAGAATTTTTGCGAAAGAGTAAGCTGGATGAAACTCCACAATTATTTAATATTCTTAAAGGTGAAATGTCTGTTATAGGACCTAGACCTGAAGATGAAGAAAACTCAGGGAAGTTTTACGTTGGCAAGTATAAAGATATATTATCAGTGAAACCAGGATTAAGCAGTCCTGCAAGTCTTTTTGATTATACTCATGGTGAAAAGTATGAGAATGAAGATGATTATGTAAGGGATTTTTTGCCAAAAAAACTTGAAGTAGAGCTTTATTATGTGCAGCATAAAGGCTTTTTCTATGATTTAAAGATTGTTATCGATACCGTTGTTACTATAACTCAGATTGTTTTGGGTAAGGATGATTTTGCAGAACCAGAGGAATTAAGGATGTGTGAAGATGTTTACGGGAAAGAGAATACTAATAACTGATGGTGTAGCAAGACAGGTGTTGCCGATAGTTAAGGGATTAAAAAAACAAGGATGTCATATTACAATATTATGTTTTTCTAAGTTAGATTTAGGCTATTCAACCAAATACGCTGATAAACGTATTTTATTGCCTTGTCAGGAAGGTGACATTAAATACCAAGAGGAGTATGTTTTAGATTTAATAAAAAAAGAAAAGTTTGACTTGATAATCCCAATGTCAGATGAAACAGCAGAATATTTGTCAAGAAATAAGAGTACAGTTCTACAATATGCTGCTGTTGCAGTAAATGATTATAATATTTTCAAACAAGCTGCAAATAAGAATAATACTATGCGAATTTGTCAAGATAATGGAATTCCTTGCCCTACAACTTATTTTGATGTAAAAGCAGTTGATTTTTCTAAATTAACATTTCCGGTTGTAGTAAAGCCAGAGACTGGATGTGGCTCTATTGGCTTTAAAATCGTTAATGATATCGATCATTTAACTGATGTTATAAAAGAGTACCAACAAAAAAAATATAAATTGTGTATTCAAGAGTATATTCCGCAGGATGGACCTCAATATGGTGCTGAGGTTTTTAGGGATAAAAAGGGTAACTTTTCTTTTTTAGTTATTGATGAAAAGCCAAGATGGTTTCCTTTAGATGGTGGTTCTCCAACGATTAACATTTCTATTCATAATGATGAAATGAAGGATATGAGTAAAACTTTACTTAATAAAATGCAATGGGTAGGATATGCTAACATCGATTTTGTGTTGGATAAAAGAGATAAGAAACCGAAAATCTTAGAAGTTAATCCACGTTTATCGGCTGGAACAAAACTAAATTATTGCTTGGGGATAGATGTGGCTAAAGCTATTTTGGAAAATGAATTTGATAGTGAAGTAACGAAATACAAAGATTATAATGATGGTATTGCTATATCTTGTTGTTTAACTGAACTATTGTGGTTTGTAAAATCACCTAATAGATTTAAAACTAAACCTTCTATTTTGAGTATAAAGAATAAAAAAGATGTAGTGTTTGATACTAGTGATATATGGCCGTTTATAAATTTTTGTATACAAAGTTTACTTAAATATAGAAAAGCGATGAAATTGAGAGAGAGATAAACGTGACTGTAAAAAATTTAGTTTCGATAATAATGCCTTCTTATAATACTGCTAACTATATTAGCGAGTCTATTGACTCTGTTATTAAGCAAACATATGATAATTGGGAGTTAATTATAGTTGATGATTGCTCTACAGATAATACAGATGAAGTAGTTGGCGGGTATAGTGATTCCAGGATAATTTACTTGAAGAATGAAAAGAATTCAGGAGCTGCTGTATCCAGAAATAAAGCATTGCGAGTCGCAAAAGGCGAATGGATTGCTTTCCTTGATTCTGATGATTTATGGGAGCCAACAAAACTTGAAAAACAACTAAAGTTTATGATTGATAATGGTTATAAGTTTAGCTGTACCGGAAGGGATGAGATTGATGAAGATTCTAATTCCTTAGGTCGTATTACTACAAGTCCAAAGCATATCACGGTATTTAGTATGTATCTATATTGTTGGGTTGGTTGCTTAGCTGTAATGTATCATTTGCCGACGGTTGGATTGATACAGATTGCTGATATAAAGAAAAATAATGATTACGCTATGTGGCTTAAGGTTATCAAAAAGTGTGATTGTTATTGTTTTGATGAGGTTTTAGCACATTACAGAGTTAGGAAACAATCAATTTCTCATGATAAATTATTACGACTAATAAGGTCGCATTATGATATGTTTAAGTTGTCTGAAAACATGAATAGTATAACGAGTTTGGTACTAACAATAGGCAATATTTTTTTTGGGATATATAAAAAGATTGTTTATGTTAAACCAGAAAGACGATAAACTCGGAGGGTATAATGAATAAACTTTGTGTTATAGGAAATTTTGGCTCTGATAAAGGAAATTATGATGGTCAAACAATAAAAACACATAATACTTACCAAGCATTATGTAATATTTTGGGAAACCAAAATATTACTTTTATAAATACTAATGGTGGATTAAAAAAATTACCAGTGCTTATTTTTAAGACTATATTAGCTGCATATCAGAATCGCAATATAATTATGTTACCAGCACAAAACGGATTAAAATTATTTGCGCCTTTGCTTAGTGTATTGTCGTGTATTTCTAATTGTAAGATGCATTACGTTGTAATTGGTGGATGGTTACCTAATGTACTGAGTTACAATATTATTTTAAAAAAGAGCCTAATGAATTTTTTTGGTATTTATGTTGAGACTAATACTATGAAAATAGGACTAGAGAAAGAGGGGTTAAAAAATGTTTGTATTTTTCCCAATTTCAAACACATTAAAATATTGAATGAAAGTGAATTGGTAAGTATAAAAAAAGAGCCTTTTAAATTATGTACATTTTCAAGAGTAATGAAGGAGAAGGGAATAGAGGATGCTGTCAATGCAGTTAAGGCAGTAAATGATGCGATTGGAAAAAATGTATATACATTAGACATATATGGTCAGATAGATAAAGAACAGATTGATTGGTTTGCAAATTTGAAAAAAACATTTCCTAATTATGTTGAATATAAGGGTTTAGTTCCCTTTGATATGACGACAGAGATGTTAAAGGATTATTTTCTGCTATTATTCCCTACAAAATTCTATACAGAAGGTATACCTGGAACAATAATAGATGCATATGCTGCAGGTGTACCTGTAGTATGTAGCAAGTGGCAAAGCTTTGATGATTTAGTTGATGATACTGTAGGGTATGGATATGAATTTAGTTCTGAAGAGGCTTTAGAGAAATTATTAAGAAAAATTTACATTGAAGATATTGATAAGATTTTAGCGATGAAAAAAGTCTGTATATTAAAAAGTAAGCAATATATGCCTGAAAAGGTAGTTAAAATATTAATTAATAAATTACAGTGAGGATAAAATATGACGCTGACAAAAAAAGTTTTAATTATATTATATAGTATATTTGCAAAGAATTTGCCACAAAGCGCGCATTTTAGGCTTTGTGGAAGAATAAGATGTTTTTTTGCTAAATTGATAGTAGAAAAATGTGGTAATAATGTAAATATTGAACAAGGTGCAACAATTAGACCGGGGCTTAAAATAGGGGATAACTCTGGTATAGGAGTTGACTCTCAAATTTATGGTGATGTTACTATAGGTGAAAATGTTATGATGGGCCCAGAGGTAGTAATTTATACTCAAAATCATAGACATGAGTTATCGGATATACCTTTTGGCCGTCAGGGGTTTGAAAGTGTTAAACCAGTGAAGATTGGTAATAATGTTTGGATTGGCAGAAGGACTATGTTTATGGCTGGAAGTGGTTGTGGGGATAATGTAATTATAGCAGCGGGTTCTGTGGTTACCAAGGTTTTTCCAAGTAATATTGTAATTGGTGGAGCGCCGGCAAAAATAATAAAGTATTTAGGGTGAAACATATGGAAAAAAGATTATTATGCTTAGTGTCCTGTATGAATACAGGCGGGGCTGAAACTTTTCTTATGAAGTTATACAGGAAAATTGATCGTACAAAATATCAGATGGATTTTGGTGTTTTTACAGAAGAAGAAGGCTTTTATGACGAAGAGATTAAATTATTAGGGGGCAAGGTTCATCATCTTGTTCCTAAGACGAAGAATTTTTCTCTTTATAAGAAAGGTCTTTATGATTTGGTGAAAAAAGAACAATATAAATATGTTTTGCGGATAACATCAAATGCAGCAGGATTCTATGATTTAAAAATTGCCAAAGAAGCTGGTGCTAAGGTTTGCATAGCAAGGTCCAGCAATTCTAGCGATGGAGATAGCTTTAAGGTTAAGTTAATAAATGATATTTCTCGTTTTTTATTTGTAAAATATGTTGATATTAAGATAGCACCATCTGATTTGGCTGCTGAATATACCTTCGGAAAAAGTGCTACAACTAATGGTGAGGTACATTACCTTAATAATGGTTTAGATTTAGGTGTTTATCGCTTTTCTGAAGAGAAAAGAAAAAAGATACAGGAGGAATTTAGCTTACAAGATAAATTTGTTGTAGGTCATGTTGGTCGCTTTTCCAGACAAAAAAATCATGATTTTTTGTTAGAGATTTTTCATGCATTGAAGCAAAAAAGAAAAAATGCGGTTTTATTGTTAGTCGGTAATGGTGAACTGAAGCAAAATATTGAAAATAAAGCTAAAGCTTTAGGAATAGCTGACAGTATCATATTTGCCGGTATTAGAAGCGATGTCCCAGACTTGTTATCAGCAATGGATGTTTTTGTATTTCCGTCCTTTTATGAGGGTATGCCCAATACCGTTGTTGAAGCACAGGCTACTGGTTTACCTTGTGTGATTGCAGATACGATTACTAAGGAAGCAGGTGTTACTGATATAGTTAAATATATGTCATTAAGAGATTCCTGTGATAAGTGGGTAGACCAAATTATGTTATCGCCAAATAATAGTATTGTTAATCGTCGCTTGTATTCAAAAGTAATGAAAAATAGTGGCTATGATATCAATGATGTTGTAAAGATGTTTGACAAAATCGTGTTTATATAAGGTGGAAATCGGTGATACATAATGGATATCAATATAAATAATCTGATAGAAAAAGTAATATGGTTAATGACAACATTTTTATTAGCTTCTTTTAGCATCTTTGATGATAATATATATATATCAGTTATAATAGCCGCAATAACCTTATTGATATTATTATTGGATTCATTTACAAATGGATTTAAGATATCAATAAAGTTAAGTAGGTTTCATTTGTGGGGATTTGGATTTGCTGGATACTGCATTTTATCTTCGTTATGGGCAATAAATCCAGCGAATTCATTTTCCAAAGGAATAACAATTATTCAGATAATACTCTGTATGACTGTTATATATAGTCACTATTACAGGAGTTTTCAGCCTCAGGTTTTACTTAGCATAATAGAGTATTCAGGCTATATGATAGCATTATATTATATTTCTTCTTTCGGTTTAGGGTATATAAAAAATATTCTTATGCATGGTTCTAGAATTGAAAATGCATTTGCAAATGCGAATGCTATTGGCATATCTTGTGCGATATCGATGATATTATATGTTTATTATGCACTATATAAAGGTAATAGAAGCTTAATAAAGTTATTTATGGTGTCATTGTCGATAATAGTATTAACAGTTTCAGCAAGCAGAACAGCGTTAATAGGTTTTGTTTGTGGTAGTTTTTGTTTATTTTTGTTTAGATTTGCAAGTAAAAGTGTAATTAAGACTGCTTTGAAATGGAGTGTAATTTGTGCTGTTTTTATTGGATTATTATCAATACTTTTGACGCTGGAAGTTTTTGATTCATTAAATCAACGCATGGAAGGATTGATAGCTTTAATTGCTGGTACTGGAACGATAGACAACTCAGCTTGGTTAAGGCAACAATTTATGAAAATAGGAATAGAACAGTTTTTAGAAATGCCGTTATTTGGCATTGGTATAGATAATGCACGATTTTTGTTAATGCAACATTTTGGATACACTACATACTTACACAATAATTATGTTGAACTTTTAGCTAGTGGCGGGCTTACAGGAACTTGCTTGTTTTATTCTATATATGTTTACATTTTAAATAAATTAAAAAAAGGTTGGTGTAAACATATTTCTGAATCAAAAGCTGTTTTTGCTATAGTATCAGCTATATTAATTATGGATTTCGGAAATATCTCATATTACTCTAAAGATATATATTTCTACATAACGACAAGTTGTATAATTGTAAATTCGGTATTGAAGATTGAGAGGGATGAAGAATGAAAATAAGGAAATTATTTAAATCTATACTCAGGTTAATGATTGACTCGAAATATAGATTTTTGGTTTTGAGTGGTTTAGGATATTATGACTCATTAGATGACGAAATATACTTAAAAAGAAAATATCAAGCTTGTATGGGATGTGAATTGAATTTAGATTCCCCTAAGACATTCAACGAAAAACTTCAGTGGCTAAAGTTGTATGACCGCAAGCCTGAATATACTATAATGGTTGATAAGTACGCAGTACGTAAGTATATTGCTGATACTATTGGTGAAGAATTTCTTATTCCATTGTTAGGCGTATGGGATGATCCAGATGAAATAGATTTTAATGCCTTGCCGAATCAATTCGTTTTGAAATGTAATCATAATTCTGGCTTAGGTATGTGTATATGCAAGGATAAGAGTAAGCTTGATATAGAAAAAGTTAAGGCTGAATTAAGAAAAGGATTAAAGCAGGATTATTATCTTACAGGTAGAGAATGGCCATATAAGAATGTCCCAAGAAAAATAATATGTGAAAAGTTTATGCAAAATGGGAATGATGAAGATTTAATTGATTATAAATTTTTCTGTTTTAATGGTAAACCTAAAATAATGTATATAGCTAGTGATCATGCTAAACAACCTAAGCCAGATTTTTTTGATATGAATTTTGATAAAATTAATATGAGAATGGAGGATCCTAATTCTGAAGAATTTCACGTAAAACCTATATATTTTGAAGAAATGAAACGGATTGCAACTCAATTATCTTCAAACACTTGTTTTTTACGTGTTGATTTCTATATAATCAATAATAAGTTATTCTTAGGAGAATTGACTTTTTTTCACATGAGTGGATTCGCACCTATCAATCCGAAAAAATGGTCATATATATTGGGTGATTGGATAAAAATAAGTGGATAATATTGTTCGTATAGGAGCATTAAATGCATAATAGATTACTTTTTTTTAATACAGTTTCAGGATTTGCGTTTCAAATAACAACCGTTTTATGTGGTTTTATCCTACCCCAATTAATATTACTCCATTTTGGTTCAGATATAAATGGTTTGATAAATTCTGTAGGACAGTTTTTGGGAGTAATAGGTTTTTTTGAGTTAGGTATAGGTGCAGTAATTCAAACATCTTTGTATAAGCCTTTAGCTGATAAGGATATTGTAGGTATAAGTAAGGTTATTTCTTCAGCAAATCAATTTTTCAAGAAATTGGGATATGCTTTATTAATATATGTAGGGTTTATAGTCTTTCTATACCCTGTATTAGTGTACCAAAGATTTAGTTTTTGGTTTGTAGCTAGTCTGATCTTTGTTATTTCTATAAGATTATTTGCGCAGTATTTTTTTGGAATTGTTAATAGATTGTTACTGATAGCCGATCAAAAAGGATATATACAATATAATGCACAAACAATAGCTGTTATAACTAATACTATAGCCGCTTATGTTTTAATAAAGTTAAACTGTTCTATTCAAATAATATATGGAACAACATCATTAATTTTTTTGATACAACCGTTTTTAATACATTTGTATGTACAAAAGCATTATAATATTAAACGTAATCTCGTGTGTGATGCAGAGCCCATTAAGCAAAAATGGTATGGTATAGCACAGCATATAGCAGCATTTGTATTAGATGGTACAGATATAGTAGTTTTAAGCTTGTTTTCAACACTGCAAAATGTATCAGTTTATTCTGTTTATATATTAGTTATAAAGGGAGTAAAGCAGTTGTTTTTATCAATGACAAGTGGATTAGATGCGTTAATAGGTAATTTATGGGCTAGACAAGAAATAGATAGATTAAATAAAGTGTTCGCTTGGTCAGAGTGGACTATACATACTTCTGTTGTATTTATTTTTACTGTTACAGCTATTTTAATAGTACCTTTTGTTGAAGTTTTTACAGCAGGTGTTTTTGATACAGATTATTTTCAGCCAATATTTGCTATTATAATAGTTTTAGCGAGTGCAGTTTATTGTCTGTCATTGCCATACTTAGTAATGATTTTAGCTGTTGGTCATTATAAACAGACACAGGTTTATTTTATTATTACAGCTGGAATTAATATCGTGATTTCTACTGTTTGTGTTAAGCAGTTTGGATTGATTGGAGTTGCAGTAGGTACTTTGGTAGCAATGATATATCAGATATCGTGGATGGCTTGGTATAATTCAAAGAATTTTATCCAGTGGCCGATGAAGAATTTCTTCAAGCAGATTGGTGTAAATGCTGTTAGTGCGGTATCGATATTTATAGTTTCAGGTTATTTTACTATGACTGGAGTTAGCTATTTAGAATGGGTGGTTTTAGCAATAAAGGTTACTGTTTGTGGAATTTTTGTAGCTTTTTTGGTTAACTATGTTTTTTATAAGGAGTTTATGCTGAAGATTACCGATAAGTTTATGAAGAGATTTTGCTAATTCAATGTATGTTTGGGTTATCTTAACGACATGCAAACTTATATTAACGAAAGGGATTGACAATGTTACATGAAAACAAATATGCTTTTGACAGACAGACAGACAGACAGACAGACAGACAGACAGACAGAGGTAGATAATTGTTCTTTTGTAAAATGCTGTTTGATGTTTTTAGTTGTATTCTACCATAGCATTTTATTTTATAGTGGAATTGATTGGTTTGTCGGAAAGCCATTATACGTTGTAGATTCATTGAAGTGGCTTTCTGGTTGGTTGAATAAATTTCATATATATGCTTTTACGCTTGTATCAGGATACTTGTATTTTTATTTGCGATATGAAAGTGGTAAATACCAACATTTTAAGGAATTTCTAATTAATAAATTAAAAAGGCTGATCGTTCCATATGTCTTTGTATGTGTTTGCTGGGTAATACCTGTATCATGTTTCTTCTTCAATTACACCGCAGGCGATATCTTTAAAAAGTACGTTGTAGCAACAGCGCCTAGTCAATTGTGGTTTTTATGGATGCTGTTTGACGTCTTTGTTATAGTGTATTGTCTTTCTGATGTAATATATAAAAGCAATGTAGTTAGTATCATTGTATCATTGGCAGGCATTTGTATAGGTGCAGTAGGTGGTAAACTATTTCCGAATGTGTTTTGTATCTGGATTGGTTGTAGTTATATAGCATATTTCATTTTGGGATGCAAAATCAGGCAATATGGCAGCGATAGATTGAATAGATTTGGGGTTACGACTTGGTTTGTAGCTCACGCTGGATTATATATTGCAGTTACCTATATGAAGTCTTTTAATGGCTTGATATTTAAGATAAGCAGTTTTGGACTTACTGTTATTTTACAAGTAATAGGTGCTGTAATGGCATTTCTTGTTTTGCAAAAGCTGGCAGTTTATATTGACTGGAAGCAAAATAAGCTTATCAAGGGCTTTTCGCAAATATCAATGCCGGTATTTCTTTTGCATCAGCAGCTTATCTATTTTTCAATTTCTATATTTAATGGACATGTTAATCCATATGTTAACGCCATTATCAACGTGGTGTTTGCGATAGTTGGTTCCGCTGTTATTACGAAACTGCTTTACAAGTTTAGAGTGCTTAGGTTGCTGATGGGTGAAAAGCAGTGAATGATTGTAATAGGATGGATTATTTAAGAGGGAGGAAACAAATGGCTAAAAATATATTAGAGCAAGACTACATGCGCTATCCAAAAGCTTCAGATATGCCTGCTTTTCAAAAGTACTTTAGAAAGGTTCAGAGCACCAGTTTTTTTCCATTACAATTTATTTATAAGGTAATCTTTAGATTACTGAAGGAAATTCGTCATATCGAAATATCCAGAACAACACAAATTGGTGAAGGTTTATACATAGGTCATGCTTATAATATCACTATTAATCCAAATGCTATTTTAGGTAAAAATATCAACATTCATCGCGGTGTACTTATTGGACAAAGCAATCGGGGGGGAGACAAGGAGCTCCTGTCATCGGTAATGAAGTTTGGATTGGTATAAACGCTGCTATCGTTGGTAAGGAAACTATTGGTGATGATGTGTTGATCGCGCCGAATAGTTATGTTAACTGCGATGTGCCGAGCCATTCTATTGTGTTTGGTAATCCTTGTATTATTAAGCATAGGGAGAATGCGACAGAAGGATATATTAATAGAAAAGTGGAAAACAAGTAATATACTCATCAAAAAAACTTACAGGTAAGTTTAACCTTAGTATTGAGAAATAAGCCAATGGACATAACTAATTATCAGAATTTTAAAGACCTCTTTTGGGAAGCAAACAGAGCATTTATTGAAAAAGATTTAGACTTGCTATATGAAGATATATCTGAACGCTGCTTGTGTGGTGCTTTAATGCACGAGCTTAATAAGCAATTGGAAAAAAACGATTGTAATAACTATTATGCTGATGTTGAGTTTAATAGGAATAAAAAAAGAATTAAGCAGTTGCATAATGACGATGGCTTTGTTAGTAATATTTTGCCGGATATTATAGTGTATAGCCGTGGCAAAGAGATTCCTGATAATTTACTCGTTCTTGAAATGAAAAAGAGTAGTGCCAATCAGCAAGATAAGGAAAATGATAGGAATAGACTTAAGAAGATGACAAACCAGAATTGCAATGAAAGCCACCATAATTATGAATATCTATTAGGAATATACTATGAGATTAATTTTGACAAAAAGAATTTTCGTGTTGAGTTTTATCAAGATGGAGAAATAGTAGAAGAAAATATTTTGAGCTATGAAGATATCACCAAAAGGAGCTGAATGGCAATTGAACATAAACGAAGAATACAACATTTGGCTGCAGCATACTGCGGATAACCAAGAACTTCATCAAGAGCTTGTTGCAATGCAAAATAACAAAGCACAAATAGAAGACGCCTTCTACTGTGAGCTTGCCTTTGGCACCGCCGGACTGCGTGGTGTAATGGGTGCTGGCACCAGCCGCATGAACAACTACATCGTTGCCAGAGCATCGCAGTGAGTAGCAAACTACCTGAATCAAAACCAGGCGCAGCCTGCAGTCGTAATAGGCTATGACAGCAGAAATAACAGTCGCAAATTTGCTGAAATAACAGCAGCAGTCTTCGCTGCCAACGGCATCAAGGTTCATATCTGGCCTGAGCTGATGCCAGTACCAACAGTATCCTTTGCAACTCGCTACTTAAATGCTACTGCAGGCATCATGATTACAGCATCGCACAATCCTGCAAAATACAATGGCTATAAGGTATATGGCGCAGATGGCTGCCAGATAACTACAGAAGCAGCCAACAGCATCCTTGCAGAAATCAATAAGCTTGATATTTTTAAAGATGTCAAAAAAGCAGACTTCCAAACCGCACTTGCAAGCCAACAAATCAGCTATATAGATGACGCTGTCTATAATGCCTTCTTAAAAGAAGTAAAGCAGCAATCCGTATTGTTTGGCGAAGAAGTGCAAAAGGACGCTGCAATAGTATATACACCGTTGAATGGCACAGGACTAAAGCCAGTTACCCAGATATTGGCAGAAGCAGGCTACACCAACATCAAAATAGTACCGGAACAGAAATTACCGGATGGTAACTTCCCAACCTGCCCATATCCTAATCCTGAGCTTGCTGAAGCACTGAAATTAGGCATAGAATACGCCAGAACCAACAACGCTGACCTCTTGCTGGCAACCGATCCGGATTGCGACCGCGTAGGCATCGCCGTAAGAGATGAGCACGATGAATACCAGATCCTGACAGGCAACCAGGTAGGTGTACTCCTCTTAGATTACATCTGCAGCCAAAGAAGTAAGCATCACCAGATGCCAGAAGCTGCAGTCATGATAAAAACTGTTGTAACAACAGCAATGGCAGAACAAATTGCCCAAAGCTATGGTGTAAGAACCATCAACGTATTGACAGGCTTCAAATATATTGGTGAGCAAATTGGTATGTTAGAACAAAAAGGCAAGGCAGGCAATTACATCTTTGGCTTTGAAGAAAGCTGCGGCTATTTAAGCGGACATTATGTACGCGATAAAGATGGCGTAAATGCTGCTTACCTGATTTGCGAAATGTATAGCTACTATGCAACGCAGGGCGTTAGCATCCTGCACAAGCTGGCAGAACTGTATAAAAAGCATGGCTATAGCATAAATTTAACCTGTAGCTACGAATTTGATGGCAGCACTGGTCTGGCAAAAATGCAGCAGATAATGAATAACCTGCGTCAGGGAGTGGCGGAGCTTGCAGGCAAAAAAGTAATCTCTGTGCTTGATTATGCTGGAGGCATTAACAGTCTGCCTGCAGAAAATATGTTGCAATTTACCTTAGAAGATAATTGCTCAGTGATTGTGCGTCCTTCCGGTACAGAACCCAAATTAAAGACCTACATTTACGCCATTGGTGAAAGCGAAGCACAAGCAGAACAAATTGCTGAAGACCTGATTGCAAGCAGCAAAGAACTGCTTAAATAAAAATAGATATAAGAGTAATCACAAAAGAAATGGAGCTGTTGAAGATGAAAAAAATAACTAAAGCTGTAATTCCCGCTGCAGGCTTAGGCACTCGCTTCTTGCCCGCAACAAAAGCGTGCCCAAAAGAAATGCTGCCAATCGTAGACAAACCCATAATCCAATATATCATTGAAGAAGCACTTGCATCCGGCATTGAAGACATCTTAATCATCACCGGTCACAACAAACGCTCCATCGAAGACCACTTTGACTATAACCCTGAGCTGGAACAAAACCTGCGTGAGCATGGTAAGGACGAGCTGCTGGCAATGGTAAAAGCCATTGGCAACATCAACCTGCACTACATCCGTCAAAAGGAACCCAAAGGACTGGGCCACGCCGTCCTGTGTGCCAAAGCGTTCGTAGGCAATGAGCCATTTGCAGTGCTCTTAGGCGACGACGTAGTATATAACGATGAATACCCCTGCTTAAAGCAGCTTATGGACGTATATAACAATACCGGAGCAAGCGTGCTTGGCTGCCAAACAGTGCCGCAGGAAAAGGTTTTCTCTTATGGCATTGTAGCAAGCGAAGCAACAGATGCAGAGCGTATCTATAAAGTAAACGACATGGTAGAAAAGCCTGCTATAGAAGAAGTACCCAGCCGTTTGGCGGTATTGGGACGTTATGTAATCACGCCAGAGATATTCTCCATCCTGGAGCATACGGAACCTGGACGTGGTGGCGAAATTCAGCTTACTGATGCATTGAAAGTGCTGGCGAAGGAACAGGCCATGTATGCGTATGACTTTGTTGGCCGTCGCTATGACGTGGGCGACAAGCAAGGCTATCTGGAAGCAACGGTAGAATATGCGCTGCGCAGACCGGACCTGAAGGATAAGTTTTTGGAATATCTGAAGGGGATTGTAGAGTAAGCAGAGATTAGCATGTAAAGCGAAACATCGCCAGTGATGTGTAACCAAGAAATCCCTAAAAAAGACCTTCTGCTGAATTAACAGTAAAGCGCAAAATAAATATCAACTGCGCCATAAATCATTAATAATAACAGGTAATTTTTTACAAAGTATTAAAGAACATTTTATTCAATAGTGGTATAATATAACATAGCATACTATTATGCTCGTGTAAGGAGATTGTATATCATGCAAACAATTTTAGTAACCGGTGCGGCCGGCTTCATCGGCAGCAACCTTGTTCTGGAGCTTTTGCGCTCCATGTCACCGGTGCAAATCATCGGTCTGGACAACATGAACGACTATTATGACGTATCTATTAAGGAATACCGCCTGCAGCAGATTGCTGCCAGCGCTGCCGAGCACAGCGACTCCCAGTGGACCTTCATCAAAGGCAACCTGGCTGACAAAGCACTCATCGACAAAATCTTTGCCGACTACAAGCCTGAAATAGTAGTAAACCTGGCAGCACAGGCAGGCGTGCGCTATTCCATCACCAACCCGGATGCCTACATCGAAAGTAACCTTATTGGCTTTTACAACATTCTGGAAGCCTGCCGTCATTCCTATGACAACGGCGCTAAGGGAGTAGAGCATCTTGTATATGCTTCCAGCTCCAGCGTATATGGCTCCAACAAAAAAGTGCCGTATTCCACTGACGACAAGGTAGATAACCCTGTATCGCTGTACGCTGCCACCAAAAAATCCAACGAGCTGCTGGCACATGCCTACAGCAAGCTGTACAATATTCCCTCAACCGGACTGCGCTTCTTCACCGTATATGGTCCTGCAGGCCGCCCGGACATGGCCTACTTTGGCTTTACCAACAAGCTGCTGGCAGGGAAAACCATTGAAATTTTTAACTACGGCAACTGCAAGCGAGACTTCACCTACGTAGACGATATCGTAGAAGGCGTAAAGCGCGTAATGCAGGCACCGCCGGAGCGCAAGGTGGGCGAGGACGGACTGCCCCTGCCGCCGTATAAGGTGTATAATATAGGCAACAGCCATCCCGAAAATCTGCTGGACTTTGTGACCATCCTGCAGGAAGAGCTGCTGCGCGCAGGAGTACTGCCTGCTGATTATGACTTCGAAGCACACAAAAAGCTTGTACCCATGCAGCCGGGCGATGTGCCTGTGACTTATGCAGACACCACACCGCTGGAGCGCGACTTTGGCTTTAAACCGAGCACACCGCTGCGCGAAGGTCTGCGCAAATTTGCTGAATGGTACAAAAAATTTTATAACTGCTGATTATATAAACAAAAGGAGTATGATGAACATGAAAATTGCCGTTGCTGGTACTGGTTACGTTGGTCTTTCCCTGGCTACGCTGCTTGCACAGCACAATGAAGTAAAGGCCGTTGATATTATCCCGGAGAAGGTTGAACTGATCAACAACAAAAAATCCCCGATTCAGGATGATTATATTGAAAAATATCTGGCTGAAAAGGACCTCAACCTTGTTGCTACGCTGGATGCAGAAATGGCTTATAAAGACGCAGAATTTGTTATTATCGCTGCACCGACCAACTACGACAGCAAAAAGAACTTTTTCGACACCAGCGCTGTAGAAACAGTAATCAAGCTGGTTATGCAGTACAACCCCAATGCGATTATGGTAATCAAATCCACCATTCCCGTTGGCTACACCAAAAGCATCCGTGAAAAAACCGGTAGCAAGAACATCATCTTCAGCCCGGAATTTTTGCGTGAAAGCAAGGCGCTGTATGACAACCTGTATCCGAGCCGTATTATCGTAGGCACCGACCTGGAGGACGAGCGCCTGGTGAAGGCTGCGCATACCTTTGCCGGCCTGCTGCAGGAGGGTGCAATCAAAGAGAACATCGACACTCTGTTCATGGGTTTCACTGAAGCAGAGGCTGTTAAGCTGTTCAGCAACACTTATCTGGCACTGCGCGTTTCCTATTTCAACGAGCTGGATACATATGCAGAAATGAAGGGACTGGACACCCAGCAGATTATCAACGGTGTCTGCCTTGATCCGCGTATTGGCAGCCATTACAATAACCCAAGCTTTGGTTATGGCGGTTACTGCCTGCCTAAGGACACCAAGCAGCTGCTGGCGAACTATGCAGACGTACCGGAAAACATCATCGAAGCGATTGTTGAAAGCAACAGAACGCGTAAAGACTTCATCGCTGAGCGTGTGCTGGAAATTGCCGGTGGCTATGAAGCAAATGCTGAATATGATGCACAGAAGGAAGGCAAAGAGCCTGTAATCGGCGTTTACCGCCTGACGATGAAATCCAACTCTGACAACTTCCGCCAGAGCAGTATTCAGGGAGTAATGAAGCGCATTAAGGCCAAAGGTGCGAAGGTTATTGTTTACGAACCCACACTTGAGGATGGCAGCACCTTCTTTGGCAGTGTTGTGGTAAACGACCTCGAGAAGTTCAAGGCTGAAAGCCAGGCGATTATTGCTAACCGCTATGACAGCTGCCTGGATGATGTGCAGGAAAAAGTATATACCAGAGATTTGTTCAGAAGAGACTAATATGGAATAAAGTGAAACACCGACGTCCGCCGTACCGAGGGTACGGCAGATGCCGGTGTTTTTGATCGCTTTAGTATTTGAGAATTATACTTGAATATCGTGCAATAGAAAGTAAGCGCTTGCCAAATGGCAGGCGCTTTTTGAACAGGAGCCTACTGCTCCTTAGC
>ULWY01059697.1_pt1 | contig 18892 bp, 17 predicted proteins | sample 1960761 | NCBI WGS metagenome assembly ULWY01 (sample SAMEA4835824, study PRJEB28245) | human gut metagenome | biome: gut microbiome; material: fecal sample | place: Denmark | collected 2008 | reverse complement strand
GGAACATGGACTGGAGAATATTTTTTCAGAATTTCTTTCCGGAAAGTATTGAATACGCCGTAAGAAAAATTATTTTTAGGTCCAACCACAATGACCAGTTTGACAGATACTCGAGGTCGAGCCTCAAGCGCTCAAGCATCTTCTCCATTGTATCCGTATATCCGTTGTACAATGTGGCAATTGAAAACAATCCCGGTCTAAGCTGATAAAGCAACTCATAGTCAGGATTATGTTCCATAATCTTTTCGACGAAATACCGTCTTTCAGGTCTTGGTCCCACAAACGACATCTCACCTTTAAGAACATTCCACAACTGCGGTAGTTCGTCCACGTGGTGTTCCCTTATGAACCGTCCGACTTTTGTCAAACGGTCATCATTCTCTTTGCATAGTTCCGGTTTTCCAGCAATCTCTGCATCAGTACGCATAGAACGGAACTTATATAATGTAAAATCTTTTCCTTTATATCCAACTCGTCTCTGCTTGAATATAGCCGGTTGACCGTCTTCCTTTATGATGGCAATATAAATTACCAGAAAAACAGGAGAAAAGACTATCAGAGACAGGAGCGCCCCCCAAAAGTCAAAAAATCTTTTTACAGCATTTTCAAAAGCATTAATACCTACTTTACGTTCCATCGTGCTTGTCAATTGTTATCGTATAAATTCTTATAGATGTTTATGCAATTCTCTATCATGTGTTCTTTTGTGAAGTTCTCATTGTAACGCTTCAGAGCCCCCAATGAGAACCGTCTGTATGTTTCATTATCCTTGGTAATCTGCATAACGGCCTCTGCTATCGCTTTCGGATCTCTAGGCGGAACATTTATGCCAGACACACCGTCCATATTTACCCAGGCAACCCCAGAATGCGGAATACGTGTTGCCACAACCGGCTTGGCGCATGACATTGCCTCAATCTGAACAATGCCGAAAGCCTCGGTCTTAAGGACCGACGACAAGCAGAACACATCACATGCTTCATAATAAGCAGGTAGGTCTTCATCGGAAACGAATCCCAAAAACTTGACTTTATCTGTCAGGCCGTGATAACTGCACTGCAGCTTCAGATCTTCTTCCAAAGGTCCGGTTCCGCCTATAAGTACAACATAGTCGTCATTCAGATATTTGGCAGCCTCCACCAAATAGGTAAAACCTTTGTATCCTACCATTCGTCCAAGCGAAAACACAATTTTCCTGCCTTGGAATCTGTCCTTGACGGCATGTGCCTTTTCCGGCATATTCGGCATCTTGTCTATACCTATAGGCAGACAGCATGTCTTGTTTCTGAACTTATACAGATAAGGCGATTCACGTATATAGACAGGAGTCGTTCCAACGATCGTGTCCGCACGCTTTATAAGCCATTGCTGCAAAGGTTTGTAAAACTTCAACAGCTGTTTCTGCTTGAGTATGTCGCTGTGCCAATGCAGAACCACCTTGCCTTTGAATCCAGACATCCATAAAGCCAGACAAGCAATAGGATCCGGATGGTGTACGTGAATGATGTCATACTGCCGGCACACCTTCTTTAGCGTAACAACCATATCTGGTGATATCATCGTTGCAGCCAGCTTTGCCAGTGAATGGCAGCATATCAATTTGGCATTCTCGTTGATATCCAAGACACTGTGCCCGCCGTCAAGCGCCGCACAAAGCATATCACACTCAATACCTTGTCCGGAAACGCCTTGCAAAAGTTCATACATAACTTTCTCAACCCCACCCTGTATAGGATAGAATTTCCCCAGTTGCAATACTTTCATTATAAAAAATCTATTTTAAAGTATTTATTATCCCCTTGTTTACCCCCATTATTGAACAGATCGGCTCAAAATATCATCATAAAGCCTTATATAATCTGCATATCTGTCTTCTTTTCTAAAATTCACCTCAGCAAAATCTCGACATCTAGGTGCATAAAAAGCCTTGCCTTTTGCTTCAATCTCCTTAATGGCCTTATACAATCCTTCAATATCACCAGCGCTAACGGCACGACCAGTTTCTTCTGTTATTACTTCCGTTGCTCCTCCTACATCGTAAGCAACAACAGGCGTTCCGCACGCAATAGCTTCCATATTGACCGTAGGATAATTGTCCTGCCATGTCGGGTTGACAAACACCTCCGCTGCAGAATACAGTTCTGCCAATGCCTGTATATTTTCTGTTCGCCGTATGCCGATAATGTTGTCAGGAAGCTTGGATTTGGTTCTATCGTCAACACCAACAAGAACAATCACCTCGTCAGACCCGATGATTTTTGACAGTTCCAGAAAATCAAACAAACCTTTCTCACGGCTCCAGATACTGGCTACACCCAGAATAAGACGTTTGCCTTCTATTCCATATTTCTTCTTAACATCTTCTCCATCGTATATATTGAAAACATTTGTATCGATACCGTTATGAATAAGGGTAAAATTGGCATTTTTCAAGAATGAGTCCCTCATTTCACCCATTATCCATTCAGAAACAGGCACAACAAACATATTTGATGCCTGTATCGATGTAAATGCTTTTCTTTTATCTTCAAAATTCTTGAATGACCTGTCAAACAGATAGCTCGCAGGAAATTTCGTTTTTTGCGGACATCTGTTGCAATGTATCTTCCATTTACTGCAACCGGCAAAAGTATAATAGTAACAGTGTCCAGTATACAGCCAGCAGTCATGTACAGTCCATACAACAGGCTTGTTCCTACGTGCCAGATAATCAAACAGAATCTTATAATTCAAAAAATAGCCATGAATATTGTGTATATGTATTATATCCGGATCTATCTCGTCTATCACGCGGATGAAATCCTTAGTATCTCGTTCTGAAGCCAAGCCATGACGGTCAAAAAGACGCGTTGCAAGCCAATGGCCAAGAACGCCAATTTTACCACCGACAGGAACAAGCTCCGACTTACAAGGTTTGATGCCGTCCCTGGCATAACTGTATGCGATATAACTTTTCCAGCCGTTTGCAATCGCGAGTTCTCCTATTTCCTGCATAATACGTCCAGTTGAGGTGGAAACTCGCAATACCGGATTTATCTGAAGAAGCTTTTTCATGCCGTTACCAAATTATTGAATAAATCCACCCACTTGTTCATAACAGTTTCTTCCGAGTACCTGTCTATGATTTTTCGTGCATTTGACGACATGAATTTTCGACGAGACTCATCAGACATAATGGAAACCAGCTTTTCTGCAAGATCAGCCACGTTACCGCTTTCAGCAATAAGTCCATTGATACCGTCATCGATAATATCTTTAGGACCACATTTGAAGTCGAAAGCCACCACCGGTAGTCCACATGCCATAGCTTCAATCATGACCATAGGAAAGCCCTCATAATTGGAACTCATTACCAGCAACGAACTATTCACATATTCTGACAATATATCTTTTACAGGTTTATTTATACGTACACGTTCCTGCAATCCGTAAGAATCTATCATATCATTCAGTTTCTCATGCCACTCACCCTGCCCGAAGATATCCAGAGTCCAATCTGCAAGTTCCTCATTCTTTGCAACGATATTCCATGCATCAATAAGTCTGTCAAAACCTTTCTGGTAATCCAAACGTCCAACGGCTATCACCCGTTTGTTTGAAACATCTGAAAATCTTGTACCAACATTCAAAGCCGCATTTGGAATAACATATATATTCGGAATGTTTCCCCAGTAACATCTATCTTCTTTAGTCAAAACGACAAACCGATCAAACCGGCTGACAATTCGTTCATCCTGCTTTGTCCTCCAACGGTCAATCAATCCAAGAAGTCCCTTACGTCCATACTGCAATCTGAAGTATTTGCAATAATGCAGTTCCAAAACTTTCTTGCTTCCGTCCTTGATGTCTGGAATAAAAGAAGACTCTGACGGATAAAGCGAAACAACAATATCGGCTTTTTCAGCATAAAGAAGCCTTGTCAGCAAAGCTTTATGGCGACGTCGTCTTGCGAGATATCCCGAAATTTTCAGAAATACATTCTTACAATTATCATCTGAATAATTTATTCCCAAATCTATCATCTTAACATCTGCAGGAAAATCATAAAAAGGACTCCGCCCTTTCTGATCCGTCGTCACCACAGATACATCCCACCCGAGTTCTTCGACAAGAAAGCGAACCTTATTGCAAAGCACCCTCTCCATCCCCCCCCGGATTACATGTGGAATGAGTACAATATATGATTTTCATGAAGCCTGATTATTCATAAGACAACGTTCTTCATATTCCTTGTTCTCGTCTTGGCTTATGCACAGGAAAGGAGCGAATACAAGAAAAATATCGGTGGCAACCTTAAACCACACTATAAAGTTTACAGCAAGAATAGCTACAAACATAAGTTTATACTTTGGAAAACGTGCTATACAACTTTTTGCAACATTCATAAAATAAAGACAAAACACCAATAGCCCCATTAAACCGAAGTAATAGACAAACCTCAAATAACCAACATCTACGCCTTTATAAAAACCAGATAAACTTACGCCTATATAATAAGGGTCTGTTTTATGCGGATCAGCAAAATAACCGTCTCCAATAAACCAAGTCTTTATTTCCTCAGGAAAAACATACATTGTTCGCAAGGTATCAGTAGAGCTTGTTCGCCAAACACCTGTTTCAAGCCAATTAAAGAAGCCTTCAAATGCGAATCTAAAACTATTATGAAATCCCTCATTTACATGATATAAATACGTCACAATTGGAATCGTCAAGAGCAACAAAATGATTAAGACCTTCAACATCTGTCGATTGGGTATCTCCATAATCCATCCATTTCTCATTCTGAACGTATAAGATATAATCCAAATTATAACAGACAATATGAAACCAACAGTTGTCGTACGGCTTATGGAACATCCAACAATGAAAATAAAAATGAACATCACCAGAAAGGTCCACAATTGGCAAGTCCTCAAATGAGAATTCATCGCACAAAACGCAGCAATAATAAGGACTGTAGAAAATCTTGAACCTGCAATATCCAACGCCGCACCGATACCATATAAACGCCCAGCCCCATCCAAACTATTTCCTGTTGATACAGACGAGCTAAAATTTGCCACGTATGTATTTACCAGATTTTTAAAAGCATCGCTATTGTCTATGACCAATGCAGACAGGCACTGCAAAAAGCAAACAACAATCAGATATTTGCAAACGAGCAAAACAGAAACATATCCATGTATAGAACGAATAAACGAAACAACTACATTGGCCGCACTGAGCCAAACTGCCATAGAAACAATATAAGTAGTATATGTATAATCATTCGTTCTATTATACAATACAGACAACAAGCCACACAGTGACACCATTCCTCCTAAATAAAACAAACTCGACAAGTCACGCTTAGCCTCAAAGAAGCCTTTTTGGGCCAATTGAATACATAAAAGGAAGCAACCACATCCCGCCATAATCATTTTTGTATTAAACCCTCTTGCGAAACTAAATTCAAAAGGGAATAAATAAAAACTTGTCAGGACGACCGCTAATGGCGCAAATAAAACCCGCAACAAACTCTGTTTATCGAAAAATAACACCATATATGATTCTCATGAATAAAAAATAATACAACCAGACATACCAAAACTGGTTTTTCCAAGCCATAAACTGCAACACTTTTCTTCTTAATGAGACTCTTTTATTCTGCCAAATAAAAGCATTTGCTTCCGGATACCACTCTTTCCACAACCTATAGTCAGCCTTCTTATCACTTATCAGAAACGGGAATTTTATATCCAATTTGAAATAAGAAATCTCATTCTCAATGGACCATTCTCGTTTGAGTGACTGAAGAAATGTGATAGTCTCATTTACATTATATCTTATGTCGCATAAATTTTTTTCAGACTGATTCTTCGTATAAGATCCGGAATTATACCTCACATAATGATAGAAAGCTTCCGGAATATAAGCAACCTTTTGGGCACATGCCGCAAGTCTGATTATCGTCATATCCTCTCCCATCGGATGACCGTCTGGAAATGTAATCCCTGTTTTATCATACAAATCCTTTTTTATAAGTTTGTTCCACACATTATATTTTATACTTCCGGATAACATGCCACATAAAAAATCGTGTGCCGTATCAAATTTATGTTGATGCATGTATCTCTCATTGGATTTAAAAGACAAGAACCAGTCGCACCAAACAATATCCGCTGTTTCCTCCACTCCTGTCTCATACAATCTCTTCAACATGTCAGGCTCGACAAAATCATCACCATCACAATGAAATATATATTGTCCAGATGCCACAGCCAATCCGGAATTCCGAGCAGATGGTAAACCTCTATTGGTTTTATGCCTTATTATCCTTATATCATCCTTACGGTTGGAATATTCTCCTATACAATCTTCCAACACCCGAACACTGTTATCTTGAGAAGCATCATCAACAAAAATAAATTCAACATTATCAAGAGTCTGTTCAAACAGTGATATGGCACATCTCCTGATAAAATTCTCTATTCCATAAATTGGAACTATCACAGAAACCTTATATTGCATTACAAGCTCAATTATCTTTTACCTGACAAATACTTATAAAAAGTGTATTTTGATAAAAAATTGCCTAAATAAGTCAGTATAATTATTGCCACAATAGGAGACAATACAAAAATGATATTCAACATCCACTCCTTCGGCACAATTAATAAAGACAAACATTTTTGCATTATATTCAATACAAAATAATGAGTACAATATATAAAGAACGTGTAACTCATCCATTGTCTCCTCTTAAACGAGCCTACAATAAAATCATACATCTTAAAGTCTATCAATACCCATATCAAAAGTGGAGTAAGCAACCTAAACCAATATAACCAATAGGCATCTCTCACAGACAGAATATAGAATACAGTAAAAAGAAAGACCAATGCTAACGAAATTACATTTCTCACCTTTGTCGAACTGAACAGGGATCTAAATGTGGAACCATAGTCCTCATTTTCTTTATCTGTCAGATATCTACCTACAATAGCTCCCAAAAGATATACAGGAATCCACGTTACGACATTCTGATGACTAAAATCCCAGTTACATGTCACAAAGATAGAAATACCTAAAACAGTCAAAGCCAGCCACACTCTCTTAATTATAAATAAAATCAAAGGAGAAAATATGCAAAAGCACATCAAATCCCTCACAAACCAAAGTGGAGTAAACCTTGAATCCACAATTGCAATAAAAAAGGAATAAGGATCGCCCAAAACCTCTCCCATCCGCATATGTCCTCCTATAATTGGAATACGGGTTATTGTAAAGTAAATCAAAACAAATATCGTATTCCACAATAAATACGGAATCAACAAGGAATATATTCTGGAATGCAACTTCCGTCTCAAGTCTCCATATTCACATGAACGATAAAACAAAAGTGAAGACATAAAGAAAAATAAGGGAACGCTGATATAACTGAATATGACCAAACAATGTATGAATAGTGTTCCGTCATCAATGTCCAGTCCAAAACGTCCCATTGGTGCCGAATGTTGTAATACGATTAAAAATGTCAATACCGCATATAAAAGCGACAGTTTTTTCGAGAAAAAGGAGTTCTTATTATACATAATTTTCTTATCTAACATTCTTATTTAACATCCAGAATCTATATAGGTAAAAGGTCCTTTATACAAACGCTCTAAAAACAACAGAATACGCTCTATTGGCGGAAGTTTGTAAAATATCGGATATTTTTTACCAAGTATTCTTTTAAGTTCTTTCATCCACTTCATTCTATAAAATGGATTAGACATATTCTCTTCTCGTCCACAGATCCTATTACAAAGCAACATCTCCCATTCACTAACAACCGCATCAAATGAGAAATTCTTCTCAAAGAAATTCATTGTTTCTTCATAATTCCGGTTCGCACTCTTTAGAAGTCTGACCACATTTTTGGCCAGATTTTTTTATTACGATATAAAATTCCGTTTTTGATTGTATCCATAAATCCTGGATAATTTATTGTCGTAACCAATTCACCCATAACTTGCATCTCAACGGCCGATATGCAAAATGTCTCTGTTATACCAGAAGGATTGGGTACACCGACTTTCGCTTGTAATAATATATCATTTTTATCATGCCCCATATTCCCCATGAAATGAACACTAGGTATTATTTCATCATTTTTACTCAAATATCGCATAAACAAATCCTCATACGAACGCTCGGCGATTCCGAACCGACCCATTTCAGCATTACTGTCGTAAAGTTTCCCTGAACCAATCACATATAGCTCTGCATCAGGAACTTTTTCCAATATTTCCGGCCATGCCGCCGCAAGTAGATGAAATCCCTTAAATGGAACCAACGCACCGACATATACCACTTTATTTCCCCTTTTGTCAAAAGGATGCTTTTCAACTTGTTCCCGAACTCCATCCAAGTCTATACCATTATATATGAATAAAGACTTTTCAAATACTCTATGATCACGATAAAGATCGTTCATTTCTCTGCCGACATTGACTATTCTATATATTTGCGGATTCTTGGCATAATAATCCAGTTCCCAATAACAGGCAAAGACATGATCCCAAACAATTAATTTAATATTTTTATCAACTGCATCCAAAGCCCCGGAGCTAATCAGATCTGCTTCATGCTTAAAAATGCAATAATCATATCCGTCTGTGGAGGCTCTATTTACGGCATCAACAAAACTATCAACCGTTTCATAGTTATATTCTTTAGGAAATATCCCTTGACTACGCACATAAGTTTTTATCTTCAATCCGTTATTCCGAATCGCCAAAAGATAAGACACAGCCATTATCATGTACTCCGTCCCTCCTATTCCAGGATTCCCTTGCAATATGGCGGAACAATCCACTTGTGAAATATGCCTGTTATCAAGATAAAACGCTATTTTCCCCATTTTCTCTGAATAATGCTTCCTGCAAAAAATCTCTTGACTTCTTTATCTGCAAATCCAACAATTTGTTTACATTCGAATAATCTATAGGAATATCAACAAAGCTATTTGAAGATAATAATCGGTTATCTAAATGTAAAGAAGACAAAAGATTACGTTGTCTCATATTATTGCCCTTATCCACGACCCAGACATTCTTATTCATAATCAATGAAAGCGCCAGACCATGAAACGAAGAGGTAAACACTTCTTCCGCATGAACCAAATAACTTAAAATCTCCAGAGGACCTAAATTAACTTTATGACGTTCATCACTTTCTCCACACCCGTAGCCGATATGTATCTCTATGACTTTCCATCCGTTTTTCCGAGCCACAGATTCTGCCATGAGTGCCCCTTCTGGAATAGGTGTCATATGATAAACCAAAACATATTTATCATGAGACACCTCTTCAGATAAACTTCTATATGTCTCCGCATCAAGCAAAAATGTCGGATCCAAACAAACAGATATCTCTTTCATTGTATAACATGCCAATTCCTTTATAAGAAAATCCTCTCTTACAGACAAATCATCAAAATCATTCAATAAAACAGACACTTTATCCCTATGTTTAGCCAACAAGTTACATGGATCGACTTCAGCACTAGCAGCGTATGATATTTTTTTCACACCAGTTTTCTTTACAAAATCTAAGAAATAGTTTTTGTCAAAACCTCCTGTAAGATGTAAATTCCAAACTTGGTCGCTGCCAACAATTACTCTATCGAAATCAATATCCAACGATTTCAATGAAGCACACCGTTTTGTTAAATTTAGATATGTATTTCTGAAGTCCTGATATTTTTTCTTACAAATTCTTCTATCTTCTAAATTCCTAAACCTAGAAAAATATTGGTGCAAAGAAGCAAAAATATTTTTTCTCGTCAACAATATTCTAGGATTAAAAATATCATATACTGCTGTTATTGCCGGATTTCGATAATCTATTATTTGGGCGTCACACCCACAATTCTGCAAGAATGTTTTTAGAGCATATGCCTGCAGAACTGCACCGAAATTTTCCGCATTATGAAAGGTCAATATACCTACTCGCATATCTATTTGTTTATCTTATCTATATAGCTAAATGATTTTTCAAAATTCTTCTTATAAAACTCGTCATTCTCTTAATATAAAACTTTAATCCTACATCACCATATTTCCTCATTACATATTTAAAACCGTATTGTAAATAATCTGATTCAAAATCATCACGCCTTGCGTCTAAAGGTGTAGGACTAACAAGATTAGGTTGCATACAATCCTTTAAATTTACCCTTTTAACATTCAACGAATGAACTACGATATTAAAAAGGTCAAAACCTTTTTTTGTATTACACAGCACCAAGGAAACACCTTTATCATCTTTGTTAAAATCTGGTACAACATTTTGCCACCCCCAGAAATCACCTAATGTTATATCTGAAGGCCTATGCGTATTAGTAAAAACACAAGAACTACATGATTTACGTATCAAATACGGGTTATAAAAGATATAATTATATGTTTTCAATCCTTTATGTTTAAACAGGAAAGATTCTTTATGTAAGCCACTCCAACCGAATATTCTTTTGTCACGAAAATTTAATGATATTATAGTGTCATTTTCCTTATTTTCCAAATAATCTAAGTAATCACGCCAAACAAATGGACTAGCGACACCATGGCAAATTATATCTACTAGAATTAAATTTTCACGTAGTTTTTTCCCTACAAATGCATTTAAACCTGCAGTCTGGCATGGTGTACCCGAAAACAAAACAACAATCCCTTTCAACAAGTCATCTTTTACTTCTTGAAAGATTTCCCCCATATCGCTCTGCACATACTTTGATCCCTTAAACTCATTGCGTTCTTCTTTTGTAGCAGCTCTCTTATGTGCAATTTTGAAATGTTCTTTGTAACCTGCACCATAGACTACGCCTCCATTTTCTATAACATAGTCCGACAATGCTATAAACGCAGCTCCGCTTCTACTGGTCTCAATTTCATAAAGCTCCTTATGGCGTACTGCATAACAATAAGGTTTATCAAAATTTAAATCAACACTATAGTCCCTTCGGAATGCGCAAACAATCGTACATGAGCCACATTTTACACATTTAGAATAGTCAACCTTAGGATATTTGAAGCCCAGTCCGTCATCAACCATATCTATGGCGCCTTTGGGGCATATGCTGACACATGCTGTACATCCACTACAATCAGAAGGATTCTTTATATCAATCATCCGTTATGGCTTTGTTATTATATGTCGTTCAATAAAGTTGTAAATCGGCCTATAGAACATCTATCACACTTATAGATAAACGCAAATAATGTGCGTTGCCGATTTGTACATAAATCATAGTCAAGCATGGAAAGAATTTGTTTATATCCTAGCTTAACGAAGTGAAGCAAATCGATAAAACAATTATTATTCTGTGCTTTCACCTGCAAAACCTTTAAACGGTTTCTTTCACGCATCGCGTTCAAATGAAACCAACAAAAACCTACGCACAAAATCTTATAGGGATGCACAAAGTTTTCTATTAATGAATACTTTCCAGTTGTAAGAAGATTATAATATGGCATAGTAAATTTCTCATAATAAGTTTTAGATGAAACTCTAAAAATCAAATGGTCGCCTTCACCATTGAATGGAGGTAAAACGTTAATCAAATCACTCTTACCTCCTAATGACACAAACCATTTACCATTATCCTTTATCACATTTATTCCTGACAAAGACAAACAGGCTTGTCCTTTTCTCACTTGTACTTTCGCGTATTCTATATAAAACGGATAAAAGAGTCTAACAATAAAAAGAGGCATTAATGGAAGAACCTTATTAAATTTAAAACAAAGCTGCTTGAAAACAACAAGATACAAATTGAACAAAAAGCCAATAATATACCCAATATAATTAATAGCTTCCATATCAGTTCTACAAACATCACACCACTTTTTAAGATTTTCAGTAAAATACAACTGGTCTGCGTCTATCTTAACAGCATATTTGCAAGTTACTTTTGACAATGCGAAATTATAATAATTGCATAACAAATGAGGTGAATCATCCGGCAAACCATTAGCATAGTCAAAATCCTCTTTGGATAAACATATAGAATATACCCTATGCTTATACTCATATACTCTAATTTTATCCGGGTACTGCAAACGCTTTTCTTCAATTATACGTGGAGTCTCATCTGAACAATCGTTATAGACAATTATCAATTCGTCTAACGCTGAGATACAAGAATCAATACATATCCCTATTAACTCTGCGTCATTTTTCACACGCATTATCCCAGATACTCCAGCCCTCAATTTATTATTATTTATATATCTCGATACCATAAAGTTTTACTATAAAACAATATTCACCTTCCTAATAACCTCCTGGCAAAAATGAAAATTCTTACAATAAAATCGTAATTATGGCTTAGAAGCCACATCATTGCTTTCATTTTAGAATTAATGACCGGGCATGATAAGATATAATTATGAGATTCCGGTATTAAATACTTAAAATCAAAATGTTTATCACGACTTAACACAAGATCAGCCTTATTACGTAAAACTCTCCAATACATTTCACGCTTTAACTCATTGAAAAGACCGCAAGATTTTAGTATTTCAATGACCAATGTATCACAATACATTAAATCTTTATACATATCACTTGGATAATTATGCAATACTGATAATTCATTTGTTCTATCATAATGGTATAAAGCTTCATTAATATAGCCTATGTTCGTTGCAAAACATACAGACTTGACAAAAAATATAAAATCTTCTGAGTACTTGACATTTTCAAATCTTAAGCCTTCTTTCGCAACAAAATCCCTACAAAACATAATATTACCAACCAATGTAAAGCCTTTTATTATTTGATATCTTAGATATTCAATTTTGCCATTATATATAGTAGAATTATTTGAAAAAGATCTATAATTGCCATACTCAAAAACAAATTCCGATATAATAATATCACATTTATCAACAACTAAAGAATACAAACGCTCTAAAAAAATTGTATCAATCCAATCATCAGAATCAACAAAGACAATATAATCACCTGTTGAGTACTCTATCCCCAAATTCCTTGCAGAACTTACACCTCCATTCTTTTTATGAAAGACCTTTACCCTTGAATCCAAGCTTGCATATTCATCACACATATTCCCAGAGCCATCTGTACTTCCGTCATCTACAAGAATAACTTCGATATCAGTAAAAGATTGGTATATGATGCTATCAATACATCTTTTCAAGAACTTTTCAGAATTAAAAACTGGAACTATGACAGATATTAGTGGAAACTTTTTTATTTGATTACATTTTAAACTATCCATATATTAAAACATCACAAGAAGTTGCAAATAAACAGGATCATTTATACGGAAATGCATTTAACAACGCTTGACAAATATTTTCCAAATTCACTTTTGGCATAGCAAAATCTTGGTTAAATAACTTTCTCATATAGGATTCATTTCGAATAATTTCATCATAATTGCTAAAACCGTCATAGGCTTCAATATTTACAGAACTAAAATAATCAGCGAATTTAAATCCATCAGTATCGATATAACCAGCCTTGATCCATATAGCTGGTATGTTATAAGCATGAGCTACAATTATACCATGCAAAGATGAAGATAAAATAGCCTTACAAGAAGTAATTTCTTTCACAACATATTCAATATTTGCTGTCCGCAAATCGATAATTTTATATGAATCTCCGTACTTGCTTAAAAACAAATCTGTATCTTTCCAATGCGGTACTATTCCAACAGAATACTTATCCGAGCCAGCAAAACCATTTATGTACAATGGAAGCAAAAGAGCAGGATCACCAAAAACATTGCAATTAGGACCTCCCGAAGCCACTATTTTTTCGTTTGATTTACGACCTCTAAGAGCAAATATTCTCCCTCCCTTATATTTTTCGTATTCATTCATGAATCCACTACCCCAAATATATGATTTTCTATTTCCAAACGCTAAAATTGATCCTACAGCAATCAAATTAGGTTGGTCTGGCATTAAATATTCAGACATACGATCATTTGTTCTTTTCAAAGCCTTATTTACAAGAAACTTAAACCACTCATAATATGATGTATATGGGTTTTCTAATCGCTTAGGAATAATATTGACATTATCGCCCAAAATTTTTTTACTATAAAAGGGCTAAGGCAATCACCAAAATTGTCAATATTCCACCAATATACAAGATTTATTTTTTTCCCCATAAAATAACCGGCAAATTATTACTTAAAACAATTCCAAGATTATTAATTGCCTCATCAAAATTGACAAATAAATATAGATAGCAATATAAACATTATCTGTATAATACGTACAGCATAAGTTTTATAGAATTATTTAAATGTTTCAAACACCATAATTTAACTTTATATGCTTCAAGTTTAGAATTACAAGAAGTCATAAAATAATCAAAAGTAAGCCTTACAGTTTTGTACCACCAAAAAGACAAACTATAATTTACACTACGCCTTTTAAGTTCTTTATAAATATAATTCTTTTCTTTTAAATTTTCTATTATAAAATCAGAGCTGATGCTTTTTGATATATTAGTTTCATGTATGCGATAAACACCCACAGGTTCACGTTCGATAAAAATATCACCAACAAGCAAAGACCTCATATATAGAGGACAATCATTAACCATATACATGTTATATATACCAGCTTCTATCAATTTTGAACGTCTGAAAACAGCAAAAGAAGGATTTGGCTTAAACCATTTAAACTGAAATCCAGACATATACGTCATACCATCTATATAGCCATCAATGTTTGTTTTCGTCTTTTCAAATACACCACTTTGTTCATACTTGTTAATTGAATTCGAAGCGACGACCGACAAATTGACATATTTTTCAAATATATTTACTGCTCGTGTATAAAAATCACAGTCTATAAGGTAATCATCATCATCTATGAATGTAACATACTCCCCCGACGACTCTAAGAAGCCTCGTCTTCTACTACCGCCGGCATTCAAAGATGTTTCATTTATAAAATACCTCCAAGTTTCAAGCAATTTCTGTTGTTCAAGATATTCATTAGTACCATCAGTACATGCATCTGCGACAATTATGACTTCAATATTTTTGTAATTCTGATTTTTGATACTACAAAATAGTTCTTTCAAAAAGCTTAACCTGTTATGAGTTGGAATTATAATGCTTAACATTGGATTCATAATGCACTTGCAATTTTTGATTTTATTTTTTTATACGATCATAAATAAATAGCCTCTCATGCTTAGAACATCCTACAAAAAGGACAGTCAAAATGGTACATACAAAACAAGAAACTATAATAAACAAAAAACGAATCCATCCATCGTTCATTAATAAACATATTAAACTAGGCAATAAAAGTGACACTACTGAAACCGATATAATATTAAAACATATTCTTTTAAAAAACCATGACAACGACAAATTAATATTCTTACGCAAAATAACCAAACGCAAAATCAAGCAACAAACTGAAACAAACAGTGCTACATACATTGTACATTCTGGTTCGCCACCCAACTTCAACAAAAGATACGATAAAGGAAAATTCATAAGCAACATTCCTCCGACTGCGATCTGATAATTTCTAATATTACCTGTTGCTGATTGTGCCGTCACAATGGTGTTTGAAAGAATATCTATCATAGCTAAAACCAAAACAAGGCGTACAAAATTAGCTGTATGATCAGGATATCTATCCAACCATAATGACAAAACAAAATCTGTTTCAAACAAAATGGGTAAACCTAATATAAAGACTATATAAAATGAGAAACGTGTACCACGCTCTATCAATTTGAACATATATTCATAATCACCAGCAGCATAGGACTTAGTTATTTGCGGATTCAAAGCCGTCATAAAATTGCCAGAAAAAGAGCAAACAGCATTGGACACTGAACTTGATATGCCACGAGCCGTATTAATTACAGGTCCATAAAACAAGTTCAATAAAACATTAACTCCTTGATCCTTTAAAACAACAGCAGTACCACCTATAAAGTTCCATCCTGTAAATGCCCACATTTCTTTCCAGCAATCCTTATCTAAAGACAAATTTAAATGGCATTCTTCAAAATGTCTATGACAATAAATCACATATATAGACTGTATCGAAAATGATACTACAACCAATAACACAGCATACACTATCAAGTGATCAAATTTAAACGGTGCATTTGCAATAAAGACAACTATCAATAATCGTGCAAAGATGTCCAATATGCCGACATAAGCAAATGTACTCATTTTCTCGTGAGAAACAATAGATGCACTATAAGGTACACAAAAAAGACTCATCATAAATGAAACTATCGATGCATGAAATGCCCAATTTGCAGCATATAATCTATCAACAGGAATAGTCATGCGTGTATTTACGAACCATAAGCCGACAGTTTCAGCCAAAATAAGAACAATGATGGCCAAAGCTATATGTATAAGCAAAGAAGTAGAAAAGACTCTTTTGAGAGCATCCAAGTCACCTCGTCCAAGCTCGAATGTCAAAAAACGTCCTGCTGAATGGGACAAAGCACCAGATATAAGAGAAAACATCCCTACAAATCCACCAACAACATTATAAATACCATAATCTTCCACGCCCAATGCCTGAAGTACAACACGGGATGTATACAACGACACCAACATGCCAATCAGCATGCGTCCGTACAGCATCAGTGTGTTCTTGGCTATTCGTTTTGTATTTTCACTTTGCGAAGGTGACATCGTAAAACCAATTGATATTATTGTTAGTTTTTGATACAGATATATACTAAATTACCAGCAGACCATCATACTTACGATATTGCTTCGAACAATGTGGACAGTAGAGATTCTCCATGAGGCAATGCCTCTGGATGGTACTGAAAGTAAAGCCTTTCGAGATCTTCACAGCTTACATAATCACATATATTTTGTTCGTGGCGAAGATAGAACTTTCAATCTATGGCCAATTTTTACTACTTACATGCTGGATTTCTACTCAAAAGAATTCAAATCCCACCCCTTCAACGAAAGGCATCTTATCATAAAGCTGATATACTTTATAATCTTCATTCTCATAAAGCAAATCAAAAGATGTGACATGTTTCTTTTTGAAAGGTCTTTTCCATCCCAGGAATCCAATTTGCCTAACTTGCTCAATCTGGGCAGGTTCATCATTCTTCAAAACCCAAACCGTCCATGCTCCTTTTGCATTATTCACATAACCTTGTTCATGAAACGTGTCAATCCGCTTACAACAAGTTGGATAAACCTTAAATGTCTTTTCTTTATCGTCCTTCAGATAATGGAAATACGTATCCATTGATTTTAGCACACGAGGGGTAAACACGTATGACGGATATGTTTCATACAGCGTCACCTCATCCCGACTCAAATCATAAAAAACCGTTCCGTCCTTACTTTTCTCATATTCTGCATAAAAGTAATTAAAGAGTTGCTGCTGCCTTTGCAGGAACGTATAATTGAAACAGACCTTATATCCTCCCCATAATAAAAGCACGACAATCATGCCATTGAGAAGTCTGCCGTTTCCCGTATACTTTTTCCAATAAGTAACAAGTAAAATGACAGCCATCAGCTCCATCCCAAACAACTGGCGATTACTAAAGACCCCTATACACAAATTGAACACTAACAGGACCGCAAACGCGTGGATATAAAAAGCACCTTCCCTATATAAGTCCTTGAACCGTATTTTCTTAAATACTTTCAAATAGAATACATATAATATCAATAAATAGGAAACACGCGAATAATAAAGCAACTTAATCAAGCTGTATATACCCGGTGACAGAAAATCCATACTCCCTACAGGACTTTTTGTCCTTCCGATAGTCCCTGGTGAAAGGCATAGCAAGGCCGCACCGATACCGAAACTGAAAAACATCAACCATTGGTTAAAGGTTACGCTCTTTCTGTTTTTCCAAACATAAACAACTAGTGAAACTGAAATTCCCACCACAAGCGCTTCATTACTCCATCCAGCAATAATACCAAACGGAACCAAACCTATAGCGTACAACCTAGAATACGTCTTTTTAAAATGAAAGAACAACAACAGATACCCCAAAACCAATGAAAACATCCATATATAATTGATCTGAAAGCAGGGTGTATATTTCGTCTGCAAACCTAAAAAGGCCAAAAGCACGACATATAGTGCGTACTTCCAATTCCCATCCACCTTACAGACTCGCCATAATAAGCAGATGAAAGCCACATACACAAGACCGTTAACGACGGAGAATAAAGGACGCCCCCACAACGCTATACAGACCTGAGCAAAAACGTGTGCTATAAAGCGACCGTTTCTTGTAAAGTAATGCGTTATCTGAGAGGAAATTACATCCCCGAATGAGGTTATCGGACTTTGGGTCTGGAAATGAAAACGATATACAATATCATCACTAACCCATATTGTCTGCCAAGCAAGACAAACGGTAATACAGGCGCAACATACAAGAATACAGGCTAAAATGATATAATATCGATTTGCTGTTCTACCAAAACTACTCATACTATTTCATCATTATATTCGCGGGCGATGTACACCGGACGTTTCTTTGTCTCATTAAAGATGCGTCCCAGATACTCTCCCATAATCCCTAAAAAAATCAACTGTATACCGCCTAGGAACAAGATCACAACCATCAATGTTGGAAAGCCCTGCACAGGATCTCCCCACACCAGTGTCTTGACCAAGATGTAACACATATAGATAAAGGCGACAAGCGATATAAATATCCCCACCACGGCGGAAATCCTCAATGGAGCTGTCGTAAACGAAGTCACCCCTTCGATTCCCAAATTCATCAGCTTCAGTAAATTGAAAGATGTCTTCCCGGCACACCTGTCCGCACGGTCAAAAAGCACTTCCTTTTTATGGTATCCTATCCAGCAGAACAAGCCCTTTGTATA
>ULWY01096606.1_pt1 | contig 19227 bp, 18 predicted proteins | sample 1960761 | NCBI WGS metagenome assembly ULWY01 (sample SAMEA4835824, study PRJEB28245) | human gut metagenome | biome: gut microbiome; material: fecal sample | place: Denmark | collected 2008 | reverse complement strand
GACATTCAGTTGTGAGGGGAATTTTTTTATGTGTATATCCCCTAGACTTTCATGGGTGAGCAATTGTTTCGGACACCTTATTTATATTGTCTTCAGTTTTTTCTTATAAAGACTCAATGTTTCTAATTTTATGCATTTATATATTATTTGCACACCTAAATAAGGTAAGTCTATTTACAAAGAAGCCTGTAGCCTAAAGCAGCAATCATTCGTTTGTTCTATAAGTATTGTATATCAGTCAGAATCAAAGCAAAAAACAAAGCCCACCAACCTTTTTATAAGGTTGGCAGGCTATTACTATAAAGATGCTAATAGATAAATTACTCAGTCTTAATACTTTCTACAGGATTTGCAGTAGCTACACGCCATGACTGAACTACAACAGTAAGTATCACCACTGCCGATACTATGATGAAAGCTATAGGAAGTAACCACCAATATATCGGAGTGTGTTCGGCGAAGCTTTGTAGCCATTGCTGGCTCAACCACCATCCCAAAGGAGCTGCTACTACGAACGATGCTACAAGCGGTATGGCATAGCGCATAGCGAAAAGTCGAACCACTGCACCCACTGAACTACCCATCACCTTACGTATGGCAATCTCTTTTCTACGATACTCAGTCTCAAACATCGTGAGCGAGAATACACCGATAATGGTTATGATGATGCAGATGATGGCGAACAGCTTTACTTGCGATATAAAGCGAAATTCATCAACATATGTTTGCTGCAAATCGTCGTTGAGGAACTTCATGTCGTATTTCTCAGAACCGTCTATCTTATTTATGACCTCTGCTATGCGACGTTTGGCTGCAATCTTATCCTGGTTTTTTGCTACACGTACAAATATCTGAAAACAACGGTCGCCCCATTGCTCCATATCGGGACCCATAACTATGAATGCTACAGCTATGCGACTATTATCTTTACGCATGGATTTTAGTTTGAAATTGTTGCAAACGCCTACAATAAGATAATTGCTCATGCTTCCCCAGTTGTTCTGTCTTCCGATGGAGTCTCCCACTACGAGCCAATTGTATTGTTCCATAGCAGTTTGGTTTAGTACGTAAGCTCCCGTTTTTCTATCCGATTCGCGGAAATCGCGTCCTTCTGTAATCTTTAGTCCCATAGTGCGTAGATATTCATAGTCGCACAGTACTACTTGGAGCGAAATTTGATGACTGTCAGAACCGCGTCCCCATCCCATGTACTCATCGCCTGAGCCTACAGCTTTTTGAGCAAAGCCAACGCTTTCTACAAACGACAGCTTTTTCAGTTCTGCACGTATGGCATCCTTTTTAGTAAGCCCCTCATTCGATAACCGTGTGTAGAAAACCTCGTCCTTGTTGAATCCGTAATCACTATTGAAGATGTAGCTCGACTGGCACGTCATCACACCTATATATATAGCCAAGGCGAAAGCCACGCAAAATTGCACCGCCATAATCGTCATACGCAACTGTCTGCCGCGTGGCGAAAGACCGAAAGATCCTTTAAGCACCATAGCAGGAGTGAATGATGTGCTGTAGAAGGCAGGGATGACTGCCGACAATGCGCCAACGATGAGAGCCGCCACCACCATGACGATAGTGAGAACCCAATGTGAAGAGAAATCGATATCTCCCGAAACGAGCTTTATGCAAGCCTCGTTACGCTGAAAAACTACAATCAGCAAGAGGCCGATTATCAATCCGACGAAGGCAAACAACACGTTTTCTATTATCATTTTCATTCGCAGACTGCCTATCGATGCTCCCATGACACGGCGTGTGTTGATGCCGCGCATACGCATAGGTATCTCAGAAAGCGAGAAGTTGAGCAGGTTAAGCATAGCTATAAACAGCACGAATATCGATGCCACCGTAAGTACGTTCACCAAGTTGCGGTTGCCTTTGTCTTTAAGACCTATCCCAGTGAAGTAGATATCGTCTACCGGTGTGAGGCGGAACTTCATTTTTACTTCTTTGTCGAATTGTTCTTCTTGCTCTTCGCTGATACCGTTGCTTTTCATAAAGCCGAGTTTCAAGGCACGCAAAACCTTTTCAGTGTCGGCTGCGTGATCAAGGCGCACATAGATGTCATAGCTCCATTCGCTCCAGTTGGTCAATCCGTTTTCTTTATCGCAGATATATAAACCGTTTGGTAAGGTGCAGTTGTCGGGCATATCCTCGCTCACACCTACCACGGTGACGATGGTAGTCTCACCGTTATTTTCAGATGCAAACGTCCTTCCAGCAGCGTTTGCTGTGCCGAACATCTTCTCGGCTAAACTTCGTGATGCTATGGCGGTAGCTCCCGTTCCTGTTCCCCATGTCTTGCTTGAGCCTGAGATCAGCTTGCCTGTGAAGAACTCGATACCAGGCTTACCCATATTAAATACAGGTACAGTTAAGTTGCGTTCGCCAACTTTTATTTCCATCTGGTTGAGATACGGACTGATGTAAGTAGCATCCTTAATCTGTGGAATATCTTTTAGTATCGTAACAAACGGACGACACGTTCTGCAGCCCCAGGCATCGCCAAACAAACTGCCGTTTATCTCCAGACGATACACCTGCTCATACTCACGGATGTTATGATTGTAAGTACGATTATATATCACCTGCGTCATGAAGAGATAGAAGGTAGCTACGGCTATACCCAAGCCCAAAAGGTTAAGTAGGGTGGCAAGGCGGTAGCGTCGGAACATATATAATAAGCTTTTCATACGCTGTCCTCCTAAAGAATGTTATTATTGTCTACTACCTGTCCGTCGAACAGATTGATTATTCTATTCGCCATCAGCGCATCATGTTTCGAGTGAGTTACCATCACGATTGTTGTTCCCTCGGCGTTGAGTTGCGAGAGCAGTTCCATTACAGCCTGTCCGCTCTTTGAGTCGAGGTTACCCGTAGGTTCATCGGCAAGTATTAATTTAGGTTTTCCCACTACGGCACGCGCTATTGCCACACGCTGCTGCTGTCCACCCGACAGTTGCTGCGGATAATGCTTGGCACGCTGGCTCAGTCCTACCTTTCTAAGTATCTCAGTTACACGCTCACGTCGCTCTTTCGACGGAACACCGAGGTAGCGCAGCTGCAGGTCGACATTTTCTTCTACAGTCAACTCGTCAATCAGATTGAAACTCTGAAAAACGAAGCCGATACGTCCGCGGCGATATTTGGTTCGATCCTTTTCCTTGAGATAACCCACCGATTCCCCGTCGAGCCAATACTCGCCTCCGTTGGGATTATCCAGAAGTCCCAGTATGTTTAGCAATGTAGATTTGCCACATCCGCTCGGACCCATGATAGCTACAAACTCGCCATCCTCAACATTTATACTAACACCGTTCAGTGCTACGGTCTCCACCTCTTCCGTGCGGAAAACCTTAATAAGTTTTTCTGTCTTTATCATAATTCTGTCTTTTTAGTATCCGTATTTATTGCTTCTTATTTTAATATCAATACCTCATTATCTTTGAACGCCTCATATCCGCTTGTTATTACACGCTCGCCTGGTTCCAGTCCATCGGTAACCTCATAGTATTGAGGGTTTTGCCGTGCTATGCTGATGTTACGTCGGTATGCCTTCTTGTTAGAGCGATCGAGAACGAATATCCAGTTGCCTCCGGTAATCTGGAAGAAGGTGCCGCGAGGAATGAGCGTAGCCTGCGATGATTTTCCGAGTGCCAGCTCTACGTAGTAAGTCTGTCCGCTGCGCATCTGCTCCGGACGAGTGCCTTCGAACACGAAGTCTGTTCGGAAAGAACCGTTGCGAACTTCGGGATATACTTTACGCACACGTAGCTGATACTGTTTCCCGTCGCGAGTGATGGTGGCAGTAAGTCCTGCGCGTACACGGTCTATATAGTGCTCATCTATATTTGTCTCAATCTTGAAGTCGCTCAAGTCGTTTATCTGCCCTATGTTTTGACCAGCCTGAATATTTTGTCCAAGTTCTACATCGAGTAATCCCAGTTCGCCGTCTATGTTAGAGCGAACCTCCAACTTATTCTTGCGCTCGCGTACCAGCAACACGTTTTTTCGCATATTCTGCAAGTTATCTTCCATTTGTTCCATCTGCACATGGCGGTAAAGACTATCCTGGTTGAGCCGCTGTCCGATGAGCTGCTGCTTACGGCGGGCCAGATCGTAGTCTTCACGGCTCTTCAAGAACTCCTCTTGACTGATAAGCTTCTCGTTGTACAAACGTGAATTCTGCTTGTAGGCACGCAATTTACGTTCGCAGTCCATATCGAGTGTAGCTTGTTCGGTACGATTGTTTAGTTGGTCCTGCTGCATAGTAATCTGAGTATTTCGCAGAAGATTTTGTTTTTCGGCAAGTTCCGCCTCCGCATTTAGAATCTGCAGGTCGAGGCTGCTGTTGCTTAATCGCAGTATCACATCGCCCTTGCGTACCCGTGTACCTTCTTCCACTACTTTCTCGCGCACTATGCCTCCCTCTTCAGGAGAGATTTGTACCACCTGGATGGGGACAACCTGTCCGTTGAGTCTTACATAATCGTCGAACTCTCCCCGTGTAACATCACTAATGGTAATTTCATTGCTATCAATGGTCATTGTGCTTGCCGTACTTCCGAATATAAGCCATGCAAGCAATGCCACAGCTACTACTGCCGCTGCAATATATCCGGCATAGCGGCGTGGAAATGATTTCTTTTCTATAGGTCTATCCATAATATCTTTTGTTTTTTTATTCTTTCCATAACCTTTCCCCTCTGTAATAAGCCAGCAACCGTCGGTTGTATGCCATTGTCAGTCGGCTTTGCAGTAGCTTTACCCGGCTCTGTAACAGTGTTACGCTTGCCGTTTTTACATCTATAGGCGAGGCGAGTCCTTCTTCGTATTTACGTGTAGTAAGATGCGTTGCTATGCTATCCGCCTCTACCTGCTCCTGCATCTTCATTACTTCTATCGAACTGTTTTCTACATCCTTCGCCGCTTCTACTATGATGCGTCGTAATTCAGACTGTTCATATTCAAGGTTCTCTCTGGCTTGGTCGAGTGCAATCTTGAGCCGGCGAATGTTAGAGGCGGTAGATAGTCGGTTGAATATCGGAACAGAGAGCGATAGTACAACAAACTCTCCTGTGTTATTCTTGAACTGTTGCGAGAAGGGAACATACTCACCATTATCCATATTTCTGTAGAACGAGGTTGATACGCCGCCAGATAATGAAATAGACGGAAGCAATGCACCACGTGCCGCACGCAGGTTATATCGAGCCGCATCTACACCTTGTTGTGCCTTGATGATGCGTGGGTTGGCTATGGCGGCGTATGCTGATATCTGTTCAGTACTTTCGGTAATCGTTGGTTCATCACTAAGACTCGGTTGCGCTACGGTTAGCGTAGAGTCTACCGGATAATTCATCAGCTGCTTTAAGGTGAGTCGGGCTTTAGTAGTTTGTGTTTGCATGTGCGATAACTCATACTCATCGGCAGCGAGGGTGGCACGCATCTGCGCTACGTCGGCATCGCTTTTTTGTCCAACCTCTGCCATAACCTTGGTTTGATGAAGCAATGCACTACTCTCGTCACGCTTCTTCATTGTCTGTTCTACGGCTCCTTGGCAGTATATCAATTCCATATATGCCTTGTACACCTTCAGTGCCACATCGTCTTTCTCTGCCTGCACACCGCTTCGCCCCATAGCTACATTCGCTTTAGCCATGCGTAGTTCGTTGTAACGCTGTAGTCCGTCGAATATAGTCAGCGATGCCTGTAGTCCGTAGCCATTATATAATGTGCTTACATCGGTATAGGTATTTGTTTCGGGGTCTATTGCACGTCCGAAGTTCATCTGCCCTGACACCGAGCCGTATACGTTAGGAAGAAACTCGCCTATAGCTTGTGTCTTCATAGCGCGACTCTCGTCGAGAGCGAAACGCTGCTGACGTACGGTGTGACTATTATCTGCCGCATACTGCATACAACGCTCTACCGTCCAAGGCTCGGCAGCATTAATATTGGCGTTGGCTGCCAAGATGAATATTAACGGAAATAACTTTTTCATCATGTTTTTGATTGTTTCTTACACTGCAAATCTAAAGAGAATCATCAGCTGCATATTCACTGATATTTAAGAAAACACGCTCTTCGGAACACATTTGCCGAAAAGTGTATGATTATCATACAATAGTAGATAAGGCTTGCGCAAAAGTTGTTTCTGTCTGTCGCTTGTGCATTCGGTTTATATAGAATATTTGTATTTTTGTGTATGATTAAAATAGGCATTATAATATGAACCATCCATACAATACCATTGTGGTAGTCGATGATAACAAGGCTATCCTTACGGCTCTGAAGATTTGTCTCGCCATGGATTTCGAACGTATCGTTACGTTGTCGTCGCCCGATACACTTGTGGCTACGCTTGCCAAAGAAGAGGCAGTAGATGCCGTATTGCTCGACATGAATTTCTCGCTCGGAGTCAATTCGGGTCAGGACGGACTCTTTTGGCTACGTACCGTAAAGAAATTCTATCCTAATACGCCGGTCATCCTGATAACTGCCTATGCCGATGTGCAACTGGCGGTGAAAGGACTGAAATACGGTGCTGCCGATTTCGTAACCAAGCCTTGGGATAATGAAAAACTAATCTCTACCTTGCACGATGCTATCGACAAGAATAGACAAGTAATGCCGCTCGACCAAGTAGAGCAAGAGCACGTGCAGCGAGCTGTGGAGCAATGCCACGGCAATGTGAGTCGCGCTGCCGAGATGCTTGGCATAACCCGTCAGACTTTATATAAGAAACTGAAGAAATAAAAAGATGAATCCTTATTATATTATATCTGCTTTAGTGATACTGATTATCGCCATTCTCCTCTGGCAGTGGAGACACCAGCGACTGTTGGCATTGCGTGCACGATTGATGCGTGAAGCTCTGCGCAATCGCGACTTTACTTTCCGCTTGCCGACTGACCGACTTCTTCCGGGCGAACGCGAACTTCAATCTGCCCTAAACGACATGGGGGGCGAGATAAATCGCTTGCTTGCCAGAAACGAGGTAGAATCTTGGCAACGCCTTACACGTGTACTGACGCACGAAATCATGAATGCGGTAGCACCAATACAGAGCATCACGCAGGCGTATATCGGTTCGCCGCTCGTTAAGGATACACCGTTAGAGGAGGGGATGCGAGCCATATATGACACAAGTCTCGGTCTTTCTACCTTTGTCGATATCTATCGTAAACTTACTCAACTGCAGCCGGCAGATATTAAGTCTATCAATCTGCCTCAATTTATTAACACGATAAAAGCGCTATATCCAGAAGTGGAATGGAATATCAATCTAAGTGGCGTAACTACGGTAGATACCGACCACGGAATGTTCCGCCAAGTGATAACGAATATAGTAAAGAACGCTATCGAAGCAGAAGCGCATACTATAGACATCAGTATAAGTAATAATGGAAGCAGTCATGCGGATGGGTATAAAAACAATATCCGGCTGCTGATAAGCAACGACGGAAAACTCATTCTGCCCGAAGAATCGCGCGAAATCTTTATTCCGTTCTTCACGACAAAGAAAACGGGGCAGGGCATAGGTCTCTCATTGGCTCGGCAGATGATGATAGCGTGTCACGGCAACCTTTGGCTTGCCGACAGACCTGTAGTGGGATATCATACTACTTTTATATTGGAGCTGTAGCGTCAGCTCCAATATAAAAGGGTATAAAAGCAAAAAAGCAGTCACTCTTTTCAGAATAACTGCTTCTTGTGGTGATCCGCTTGGGGCTCGAACCCAAGACCCCAACATTAAAAGTGTTGTGCTCTACCTGCTGAGCTAGCGAATCATCGGCGCTATCATTTCTTTATTGTGAGTGCAAAGGTAGATGTTTTTGTAATATCTACCAAATAATTTTGCAGAAAAATATCGTTTATTTTAAATATGTATAGATATGTCGCAGATAATCAACATATTATTATTGCGAATTTTATACTGCTCAGATATGGAATAACGATGATATTGATGAAAGAAAACCGTAAAAGGCTCTTAATAATAGTCAAAAGAATGTCGTGTATTATTGTATAGTCTCTCTTTTTTTTACCTTTGGCAAGATATTTGTATCAATCTTGATTATAACTAACACTAAAATTAGAAGAATATGTATTGGATTTTATTTATCGGCATCGCTATTATCAGCTATATTGTACAACACAACGTACAGAGCAAGTTCGACAAGTATTCTAAAATTCCTATAGCTAACGGCATGACGGGAAGAGAAATCGCAGAAAAGATGCTTCACGACAATGGTATATATGATGTAAAGGTTACTAGCGTAGGCGGAATGCTTACCGATCATTATAACCCATCTAATAAAACAGTGAATTTGAGCGAAGGCGTATATAATACGTGTAGCGTATCGGCAGCGGCAGTTGCTGCGCACGAGTGCGGACATGCCGTTCAGCACGCTCGCGCCTATGCTCCGTTGCAGTTGCGCTCGGCGTTGGTTCCGGTAGTGCAGTTCTCATCGTCTATCGTTTCGTGGGTATTGCTGGCAGGTATTTTCATGGTGAATACATTCCCTCAGCTGTTGCTTATCGGTATCTGTCTGTTTGCTATGTCTACCTTATTCAGCTTTGTAACTCTTCCGGTAGAGATAGACGCAAGCCGTCGTGCGCTGGTATGGCTTAACAGAGCCGGTATTACCAATGTGTTTAATCATCAGCAGGCACAGAGTGCGCTCAAGGCGGCAGCTTATACATACGTAGTTGCAGCGCTTAGCTCGTTGGCTACACTTGTTTATTATATCATGATTTATAGCAACCGTCGTGACTGATAATCTCATTTTCATTATCTTTGCACCCAATAAAATAAAATAAAACATTGATTATGGCAGCAAAACCGGGTATACCAAAAGGTACAAGAGACTTTTCGCCTGTAGAGATGGCGAAGCGTAATTATATATTCAACACCATTCGCGAAGTTTTTTATCTGTATGGATTTCAGCAGATTGAGACTCCGTCTATGGAGAATTTGTCGACTTTGATGGGCAAGTATGGCGATGAAGGCGACAAGTTGCTTTTCAAGATTCAGAACTCGGGCGATTATTTCTCTGGACTTACCGATGAGGAATTGTTGAGCCGTAACGCCGCTAAGTTGGCTAGCAAGTTCTGCGAGAAAGGATTGCGTTATGATTTGACAGTGCCGTTTGCACGCTACGTGGTGATGCATCGCGATGAGATAACATTCCCTTTCAAGCGTTTTCAGATTCAGCCGGTTTGGCGTGCCGACCGTCCGCAGAAGGGTCGTTACCGCGAGTTTTATCAGTGCGATGCCGACGTGGTAGGCAGCAACTCTTTGCTTAACGAAGTGGAATTGGTTCAGATGATAGATACTGTGTTCCGCAAATTCGGTATTCGTGTCTCTATCAAAATCAATAACCGTAAGATTCTTTCGGGTATTGCCGAAATCATTGGCGAGGCTGACAAGATTGTAGATATCACCGTAGCTATTGATAAACTCGATAAGATTGGTCTCGACAATGTGAATGCCGAGTTGGCTTCTAAAGGTATTCCGCAAGAGGCTATCGACAAGTTGCAGCCTATTATCTTGCTGAGCGGTACAAACGAGGAGAAGTTGGAAACTTTGAAGACTGTTTTGGCGGCTTCAGAAACGGGTTTGAAGGGTGTAGAAGAAAGCGAATTTATCTTGAAGACCATTGCAGGACTTGGTATTCAGTCGGATGTAGAGCTTGATTTGACTTTGGCGCGTGGATTGAATTACTACACCGGAGCCATTTTCGAAGTGAAGGCTCTCGATGTACAGATAGGAAGTATCAGCGGTGGTGGCCGTTACGATAATCTTACCGGCGTATTCGGTATGGAAGGCGTGTCGGGAGTAGGTATTTCGTTCGGTGCCGACCGTATTTATGATGTATTGAATCAGCTCGACCTTTATCCTAAGGATGCTGTAGACGGAACCCAGTTGTTGTTCGTCAACTTTGGCGAGGCTGAGGCTGCATACGTACTTCCTGTTTTGGCTAAGGTTCGTGCGGCAGGCATTCGTGCCGAGATTTATCCGGATAGCGCTAAGATGAAGAAGCAGATGGGATATGCTAACAACAAGGCCATTCCGTTTGTTGCCATCGTAGGCGAAAACGAGATGAACGAAGGTAAACTTACATTGAAGAACATGACTACTGGCGAGCAGTCGTTGGTTACTCCCGACGAACTGATTGACGCTATAAAAGCTTGATTGATATGGAAGAACGCACAGTGAAACAGGTCATCGTGATGCGTAAGGATTTGAACATGCGCAAGGGTAAGATGATTGCTCAGGGTTCTCATGCTTCGGTCGATGCGTTGCTTTCTTTGTTCAGTTGCACGGAGGCGAACGGAAAAACCACGTTTACCCTAACGTATGGCGATGATTCTCCGTTGGCAGAATGGCTTAACGGCTTGTATGCCAAGATTTGTCTGTACGTCAACTCAGAGGAGGAGCTTGTATCTCTATATCAGCGCATACAAGATGAGAATCCGGAAATTCCGGTTTCGATGATAGTCGATGCCGGGCTTACGGAGTTTCACGGACAAGAAACAAAGACTTGCATCGGTATTGGTCCGTGGTGGGCTGACGAAATTGATGTTTTCACCAGCGATTTGAAATTGCTATAATTCATTATAAAGGCTTAATGTCCCGGCAAACAGCATTGTTATGTTGATTTGCCGGGATTTTTTGTTAGTAATATTCTTGTACATGGAAATTTACTCGTAAAATGCGGGAAAAAAGAATGCGAGTAGCGAAAAAAACTCGTATTCTTTCATTCTGCCATTCGCATATTGCAGGCTGTCCATTTGCATTCTTTTATTATTTTATTGCATTCTTCTTTTACCTCATCCAGAAGGTGCTGTAGGACCGATTTCTTCTGAAAATAAATGACTGAATTTTAATTGATGAGCATTAACGCTTCAGTTTTCTTGGGTAAAAGAATACTACATGTAAGTATGTTATATCCTATCGTTTAGCATGTGATTGTTCTCGTCTTTGCTTGCTATGCGTGGCGAGAATTGTTTCTTGGGGGTAATGCCCAGGTCTTTCAGCATTTCCGCTTGGCGGACTACATTTCCGCGTCCGTTAGACAGTTGACCTAACGCTGTATCGTATGCTGTTGAAGCCGATTTAAGTGTGTCGCCTATCTTTAGGAAGGTATCTGTAAATCCTACCAATTTTTCGTATAACACTGTGCCTCTGTTTACTATGTCCATGATGTTTTTTTCTTGGAACTCACGTTTCCATAAGTCGAGCGCTAATCGCAGGGCGGCTATCAAGTTAGTGGGACTCATCAACACTACCTTCTTTTTGTAGGCATAGTTCCATAAATCAGGCTCTTGCTGTAACGCCAATACGTATGCAGGTTCGTTTGGAACAAACATCATTACGAAATCTAATGACGATACATCGTATTTAGAATAATCCTTGGCACTAAGCTCATCGATATGCGCTTTTACTGAGGCGATATGCGCTTTCAGAAGTCGGTTTCTTTCTTCATCGTCGGTAGCAGCCACGTATCCGGCGTATGCCGTGAGCGATACTTTAGAGTCGATGATTACCTGTCGGTCGTCGGGGTACTTAACTATCACGTCAGGCTGCATTCGTTGTCCGTGCTCATTGCGTATCACTTCGCCGTTTTCGTCTTTCAGAAAACCTTGTCTGAAGTATTCCTCTCCCTCACGCAGACCAGAGTTTTCGAGTATCGTTTCCAAAATCATCTCTCCCCAGTTACCCTGCATCTTAGAATCGCCTTTCAGCGCACGAGTCAGGTTGTTGGCGTCATCGCTAATCTGTTTGTTGAGCTGAACCAATTCTTTTATACGGTCTTCCAGAGAGAAGCGTTGCTTCGACTCCTTATCGTACACCTCTGCCACTTGGTGCTTGAACTCCTTCAGGTTTTCATCGAACGGCTTGAGCAGAGCACTAAGGCTCTCAGCACTCAACTTGTTGAAAGTCTCGGTCTTCTGTTGAAATATCTTGTTTGCCATGTTCTCAAACTCCAAGCTGAATCGCTTGTGAAGTTCTTCGGTCTCTTTCTGCTGGTTATTCAACTTCTCTTGCAAGGCTTTTCTCTCGGTAGAGACAGAAGCCGTATATTGCAACTGACGGTCAAACTCATTGCGTAGCTTTTCGTATTCTTTCTGTAGAGAACCTATCTGTTGGGCTGTACGCGCTTGCTCCGCAGCCACCATTTCGCGGCTATGCTTTTGTTCTGATTCTAATTGCGATTTCAATATCCCGCTCTTTCGTGCCGCAGCCATGTATCCGGTCAATATGCCTAACAATGCTCCTACGGCCAAATAAATTATATCCATATATATAAGGTGTTTTTAGTAGATGGTGTAAACCGCAACAATGATACGTAAAAAAAACAGCTTCTACAAGTGCCATAAGAGTAAAAACGTAAAAATGGCAGTCGTGCGGTTACATGTCATATATACTTTTGTCATTTTGTCAGACAGAAAGCTTTGGCATATTTTTCGCAAGACTGAAATCGCCCGGTTGTGGTATCGGGCATTGAAATTTAAAATTAATAATATAAAAATATAGCACTATGAACATTAAACCGTTAGCAGACAGAGTTCTGATTCTTCCGGCTCCGGCTGAAGAAAAAACAATTGGTGGTATTATCATCCCCGACACTGCAAAAGAAAAACCGTTGCAGGGTAAGGTAGTGGCTGTAGGCCATGGCACTAAGGACGAAGAAATGGTTCTTAAAGAAGGTGATACCGTATTGTATGGCAAATATTCAGGTACAGAAATAGAACACGAAGGAGAAAAGTATTTGATTATGCGCCAGAGCGATATTCTTGCCGTTTTGGGATAATGTAAATGATGGTTTTATAAAACAAAAAATGAAAGGAAATTTATTATGGCAAAAGATATACTTTTCAACATTGACGCTCGTGATCAGTTGAAAAAAGGCGTTGACGAATTGGCTAACGCTGTTAAGGTAACCCTCGGCCCGAAAGGACGTAACGTTATTATCGAAAAGAAATTCGGTGCTCCACACATCACTAAAGACGGTGTTACTGTAGCTAAAGAAGTAGAATTGGCCGACCCGTTCCAGAACACAGGTGCACAGCTTGTTAAATCTGTAGCTTCAAAGACTGGCGATGATGCAGGTGATGGTACTACTACCGCTACCGTATTGGCTCAGGCTATCGTAGGCGTAGGTTTGAAGAACGTTACCGCAGGTGCTAATCCTATGGATTTGAAACGTGGTATCGACAAGGCTGTTGCTAAGGTAGTAGAATCTATCAAGTCTCAGGCTGAGAAGGTAGGCGATAACTACGATAAGATTGAACAGGTTGCTACAGTTTCTGCAAACAACGACCCTGTTATCGGTAAGTTGATTGCCGACGCTATGCGTAAGGTTTCTAAGGATGGTGTCATCACTATAGAAGAAGCTAAGGGTACTGATACTACCATCGGTGTAGTAGAAGGTATGCAGTTCGACCGCGGTTACTTGTCGGCTTACTTCGTAACAGATACAGAAAAGATGGAATGTGTTATGGAGCATCCGTACATCCTTATCTACGATAAGAAGATTTCTAACTTGAAAGATTTCTTGCCTATCTTGGAACCGGCTGTACAGAGCGGACGTCCTTTGTTGGTTATCGCAGAAGATGTAGACAGCGAAGCATTGACTACCTTGGTAGTTAACCGGCTGCGTGGTCAGTTGAAGATCTGCGCTGTTAAGGCTCCGGGCTTCGGCGATCGTCGTAAGGCTATGTTGGAAGATATCGCAGTATTGACTGGCGGTGTTGTTATCAGCGAAGAAAAGGGCTTGAAGTTGGAACAGGCAACAATCGAAATGTTGGGTTCTTGCGATAAGGTTACTATCTCTAAAGAAAACACTACTATCGTAAACGGCGCTGGCAACAAGGAAAACATTCAGGAACGTATCAACCAGATCAAGGCTGAAATGAAGAACTCTACTTCAGACTACGATAAGGAAAAATTGCAGGAACGTTTGGCTAAGTTGGCTGGCGGTGTAGCAGTACTTTACGTAGGTGCAGCTTCAGAAGTTGAGATGAAAGAAAAGAAAGACCGTGTAGACGATGCTTTGTGTGCTACTCGTGCCGCTATCGAAGAAGGTATCGTACCGGGCGGTGGTGTAACTTACATCCGTGCTATCGATGCTTTGGAAGGCATGAAGGGTGATAACGCTGACGAAACTACCGGTATTGAAATCATCAAACGTGCTATCGAAGAGCCTTTGCGTCAGATTGTAGCTAACGCAGGTAAAGAAGGCGCCGTAATAGTTCAGAAAGTACGTGAAGGTAAAGGCGACTTCGGTTACAACGCTCGTACCGATGTTTACGAAAACTTGCACGCTGCAGGTGTAGTAGACCCGGCTAAGGTAACTCGTGTAGCTTTGGAAAATGCGGCATCTATCGCTGGTATGTTCCTTACTACAGAATGTGTAATCGTAGAGAAGAAGGAAGACAAACCAGAAATGCCGGCTGCTCCGGGCATGGGCGGCATGGGTGGAATGATGTAATTCCCGAATAAATCGTATCGCGTAAGCGAATGACATAAAAAAGTTGGGAGACTTCAGAAATGAGGTCTCCCAACTTTTTTTATGTCTATTTGTGTGGTGTGGGCTGTTATTTTGCTTTTTTCAGCTTGATGTTATCGAGGAACCAGCGGCGTTGTGATTTGTTGGCTGCATCCCATTCTTTGGTGCGGATGGTTATCTTGGTTTTCGCTGTGATAGTCAATCCGCTGAGGCTTACATTTGCGTGAAGCCACGCCATCTTGTCGGTCTTTACAAACGAGTGGGAGAGGGTTGTAAAGGGTTGTAATTTCTGTGTCTTTGCCGTCTCCGTAGCCATAAGTTTAACTACTGGGGCCGCTACACCAGCAAAGTATCCTTTGACAGTTACGTTATGTCCGTTAAGTTCTGAAATATTCAGTTTTCCGGTGGCATCAGAAATGCTTGCGGCATAAGAAGCTCCGCTTATATTTATTTTGTTTCCGTCTAACACACCGCTTACGGAGATATATGTTCTGTCGGTAGAATTGTATTTATCTATAGTCTTTGTGATGTCTTCCGCTTCAGGGTAAGTTACAGCGTTTTCTGTAGAAACAGTCTGTACTTCATCTACCGCTACATAAGCGAGCGACTGCATATCTGTAGCTTTGCTTCCTTTCACAGAAACTTTGTCGCCTATCTGTACTGTAGCGTTGCCCTGCATATACATGTTGCTTCCGTGTTCGGTATCGGTTTTAGTATACGAGAAATGGAAAAGAATTAATAATTCCCGTCGCAAGAGGCTTATAATAATAAAAAGAGGGTTCCGTAAAAACGAAACCCTCAATATTAATATATAAGTTATAAGTATTTAATGCTTTATGTTGTACAATAGGGAATATAACATAAGGCATTGAAAATAATAATGAAAATAAGCTATAAAAACAATGATATCAGTATTCCGTCTTATCATCTTTTCCCTTCCACATTCTGAATGCTTTCAGAGCTTCTTGACGCATAAGCGGCTCTGATGGGAGTCGGCGTCTGATGGGTGGAAGAGCTAATTCATCGTAAATGAATGAGTCGTCGAAGCCGATGTCTTTGGCATCGTCTTTTGTGTTAGCGTAAAATATTTTATCAAGGTGTGCCCAGTATATTGCTCCTAAGCACATGGGGCATGGCTCGCAAGATGTGTAGATGTCGTAGCCGCTAAGGTCGAATGTGCCCAGCTTGGCTGCCGCTTGGCGGATGGCGTTTACTTCGGCGTGTGCGGTGGGGTCGTTGTTCGATGTTACTCTGTTAACTCCCGTAGCCAATATGTTTCCTGCTTTGTCGGCAATGACAGCCCCAAACGGACCTCCGTTATTGTTGACGTTGTCTATGGATAGCTCTATGGCTTTCTGCATCAGTTCTTTTTGTGTCATAATATGTATAGATTGGGTGTTATTACTTGGTATCATCATGATGTGAATCGGGCTGATGAATTATTTTCAGGAATGTTTCTATGTCTTTCTGTATGAGTTTATACTGTGGCGATTCTTTATAATTCGTGTTTTTATGTATCACCTGTTCCACTCCCATCTGGCTACGCTGATAGGCGGTAAGCTCGTTCTGCAGTTGTGTCTTGTGCATGGCGAGTTGATAAATCTGTGCTTCGCGTTCACGGCGGAGGGTTGTGCATACAGGAATCAGCATTTTCATCACCACATTATCCATGATGTGATGTCCTTGTATATACATATAGGTGTTGTCGGGTGTTACTCCAAGTTTGGCGAATTCTTTTTTCATGCCCTCTATCTCATCTAAGGCTTCGGCGTGTCTATGCTCAAGTTCTTGTAACTTGCGACGCACTTTACGGCTCATTATGTTCAAGCTGTTTTCTGGATGATTAGTGCTAAATCGTTCCACTTTTACGAAAGAGCAGAAATCTAGCAGAGAGAACTCGCATAATATGTTTTTCCGGTAGAACCATACAGACCATATAAAAAGAGGATAAGCTATTTGCGAATACAGTTTCATGTATGCCGAAAAGTCTATCAAGGCATGGTCGTTAAGCGTAGCCATTACGCATACTTCGTGCAGACCTTCGGCGTAGCAGTGAAAGTTTTCTATGGCATACGCGTATGTCTGCATCACGTACGGACTCTCTATGATGTATCGCGAGGTGTGCGTGCGTCCTTGCAGCAGATAATCGTAATCGCTGTCTACACAAGCTATCATGTTTTCGCCCAACTTAGTTCCCAACTGATTCATCAGTACGGTTTTCTTGCCCTTGGCCAGAGAGCGTTTCGATGGAAGCATCACTTCGAAATATCGGGTGTCGTCTTCATATTCAGCCAGTAGGGAACGCCAAAAAGAGATATCGTCATAACTTTCCACGTATGCCACAATTTTTCTTTTTGCATGTTTGGGCTTTAAGTTATTGACCGCCCCTATATAGAGTGAGGTCAGGTTTTCGGTCAGTCGTTTTCCCATGGCGATACATTTTTATATATATGTAGTAATGTCGCTCACTTCGGTCACCGCGTCTACCCATCCGTTCATGATTAGCGCGGGCGAGTGGGTGGTAAGAATTATCTGCACGTTAGGGTTTAGCTGGCGTATCAGTTCGATGAGGCGTTGCTGCCACTCTACGTGCAGCGATATTTCGGGCTCGTCCATAAATAGAGTGTAGTGCTGATTGTCTTGTACCAATACTGTTAGCAATATTACCAGCATCTGTTTTTCGCCCGACGACAGTTGGTATGGAGTAAGCGTATCGCCGTCTTGGAAGAACAGTATTTCGTTGCTCTGGCGGTTTATCTTTTTGTTGGTCTCGCTGAACAGCTCATCTATCAAGTCCTGAAATTTAGTCTTGGCTTGCGATAAGGCAGTGGCTTGCAGATGTCCATCGGGTGAGCCGCTTGTCAGGGCTTTTATGATGCGGTTTCCTATATTGACTTGATAGTCCAGATAGCTGCGCTGCAACTGATACAGCTGCCAGTCGAGTTCAGTCCTAACATTCTGGTTGCCTATTTTCTCAAGCAACGTAGAGCTGATAAGCGGACGGTCGAAACTGCGTATCACGTTGAATTTTACAAAGGTGGCGTCTTCGGGATAGAACTCGAAATTCACTCCCGGTTTGATGCCGTTGGTCAGAGTACCGCCCACCAGTTTGTCGAGTGTGCGTACCGAGTCGTTCAGAATAGTACTCTTGCCTATTCCGTTCACTCCGCTTAAGATATTCACGTCCGGACGAAGCGCCCATGAAATGTTCTTGCGTCCCCATAGACCTTTTATCTCAATGTTTTTAATGTAATCTGCCTGCTTTTTCATGATACAATGCTTTTTATGTACATAACAAAAATAAGGATTCTTGTAGAATAAATCAATTTTTATGTTTCTCATTTTTTAGAATCGCTACCTTTGTACCATAAAATGTAACGAAAAGAATAGTAGCAACGTGCAATGAAAGGGAATACTGACACTATAAAATCGCCTGTACTTTATCTTCAGCATCAATATGAATTGTTGAAGATGGAGTACGATTACGAGAAAGAGCAATTCAAGCAGCAAACGGAAGTGATGGGCATAGGGCGCAAGATAAAGCGTGGCATGTGTTGGTATCCTATCAGTTTGGGGCGTAGCTATTACAATGCGCTTAATCAGTTCGTGGTAGAGGTGGAGCGTCGCGAAGATAAGGACATAGAGCATCTATTTGAATACGGCCGTCCGGTGTGTTTCTTCACGGCTTTGCCCGGAGGCAAGTTGAGCTATCTTAATTTCGTGGCTACAGTGAACTATGTAGAAGACGACCGCATGGTGGTGATATTGCCCGGCCCCGATGCTTTGGTAGCTTTGCAGAGCAGAGATGAACTTGGCGTGCAATTGTATTTCGACGAGACCAGTTATCGACTGATGTTTGAGGCGATGAATCAGGTAATCAGTGCCAAGAACAATCGTTTGGCAGAGTTGCGCGATATCTTTCATGGCACGGTGCCTTCGTCTACATTCTCCTTTCAGCCCGTCCGTTTTCCGTGGCTCAACGCTACGCAAGACGCTGCGGTAAATAAAGTGCTTCATGCTAAAGACGTGGCGATAGTGCACGGTCCTCCAGGAACAGGAAAGACTACTACTATGGTTGAGGCTATTTATGAAACGTTGCATCGCGAAAATCAGGTATTGGTGTGTGCGCAGAGTAATATGGCGGTCGATTGGATTAGTGAAAAATTGGTAGACCGTGGCGTGAGCGTATTACGTATCGGAAATCCAAGTAGGGTAAACGATAAGATGCTTTCTTTTACTTACGAACGACGCTTCGAGTCACATCCCGATTACACGCAACTGTGGGGAATACGTAAGGCGATAAGAGACCTTTATGCACAGATGCGCAAGCGGTCTGACCGTGAGGCGGTGCGTACCAAGATAAATTCGTTGAAAGACAGAGCTAATGAACTGGAGATACGAATAAATGCCGACTTGTTTTCCGAAGCCAGAGTGATAGCCTGCACCTTGGTGAGCAGCGCCAATCGCTTGCTGATGGGGCAGAAGTTCGGCACAGTGTTTATAGATGAGGCTGCTCAGGCATTAGAGCCGGCGTGCTGGATAGCAATACGTAAGGCCGACCGTGTGATATTGGCTGGCGACCATTGCCAGCTTCCGCCTACGGTGAAGTGTCAGCAGTCAGTGCGTGGCGGCTTGGGGCATACGCTTATGCAGAGCATCGTGAAGAATAAGCCCGAAACGGTATCGCTACTTA
>ULWY01046670.1_pt1 | contig 19362 bp, 10 predicted proteins | sample 1960761 | NCBI WGS metagenome assembly ULWY01 (sample SAMEA4835824, study PRJEB28245) | human gut metagenome | biome: gut microbiome; material: fecal sample | place: Denmark | collected 2008 | reverse complement strand
TCTACCACATCATCTGCATAATAATAGTAATTTCCATCTTCTGCCTTACTAAGACCATTCTTCTTTTCAACAACTCCTGTTGCAGGTATCTCTGTTACATCTGTCTTCGCATCACATACTGTACAATGGTGGCTCTTGCTTCCTGGTGTTGTCTCTGTTGCTTCAACATCTACTGTCCACTCTGTACTGAAGCTGTGTCCCTTTGCTGGGATTGTTTCTGTGTATGTCTTCTTGTCACATGTTCCTGTTGTAGATGTACATGTATATGTAAGCACTCCTGCCTCTGTACATGTTGCCTGCTTTGTTATCTTTGACTCATACTTATGTGTATGTGTTGTCTCTGATGTTCCAGATGGTGTATATATCATATAGAAAAGATTGATTGAATCTCCCTTTGTTACAGTTACAGCACCCTTAGCAACATCTACTGTTAATGTACCATCAGAACCAACTTTTTTGCTTGTTCCATTAACTTTTACGCCCTTACCAGAAGCTGCCGTTGTTCCGCCAAATACAAGTGTAAGCTTTCCAGCGGATGGTGCTGTGAACTTAATACTTGTTGATGACTCCATCTTAAGGCATTTTGTAAGTGTAAGACCGTTGTATGTTGCTGTACCTTTATTTGTTGCTATGCTTCCTGTAATACTATAGAAGTCACTTGTTGTTCCTGATTCTGTAAAGTTATGTACCTTTGCATCTCCTGATACCGGTGTGTCAGGTGTAACAGGTGTATCTTTTCCAATAGCTGGAATAACTGCTGTTTCATTATAACCACATCCTGTACATGTGCGGCTCTTAAGACCTTCTTCTGTCTCTGTTGCAGGTGTAACAACTACCCACTCACCATATGTATGTGTATGTGAAGTGCCAGATACGCTTCCACCACCTACTGATACAAGAGATGTCTTGTATGCATTAAGCTTATCCTTTAAAGGCTTGTTAAGTGAATGGCTTGTATCATCAACGCTGTTATCAAATGTCCACTTGAAATCTCCGCCCATAATACGTCCTGCATACTTAGTTACAATTGAAGGAACATCTGCAGGTGCATCAATATCAGCAGTATCAACACCTAAATCAACCTTAGTATCAAAATTAGAATATGTCTTTCCGCCCTGCTTTGCCTTATAAGTTGAAGGTACTGTTTCACTTCTTGATGTTGCAAGATATGCATCGAAATCAGTTGCACTTGCAGTTGTTGTACCAGCATCCGAATTAGCATATATAACAGACTTCTGACCTTCCATATAGTTGTTGTATGCCTTGATGACACCACCATTCTCGCTTGAGAATATTCCGCCTGCAAGAACATCACTTCCCTGCATTGAACTGAGCATTGGATAATTACAGTTTCTGAAATAGTTAGCCTCTACGAATGCCTCACTATCCTTTGCAGCGCCTACACCATATTTAGAATTACCATCATAGTAGTTATTATATACATGAACTGACATTGTTCTGATACGAGGATGTCTTGAATCAGAATGGTCAAACCAGTTATGGTGATATGTAATCCAGTTCTCACCTGACTCTGACTTCATGCCACAAAGTGACATCTTTCCTGAATCCCAGAAATGATTGTAAGATACTGTCACATACTGAGAATTATCCTTTAAATCCATAGAGCCATCGCCCTTAGCCTGGTCACCATCTGAACCAGCATCACCATAGAACACATCGTTGTTATGTACCCATACACCAAGTGACTGCTTAAGAGATATACCATCTCCGTCTTTTCCACCGCCCCAGTTCATAAGACCAAGGTTTCTTACTTCTATGCCTGTTGACTGGAATACAGCCACACCTGCTCCATATAAAGTAGCATCATCACCAATACCCTCAAATGTTACGTTAGCTGCTCCCTTAACACCAATTGCATATGCTGATGATACATCTTTGCAGGCAAGTCCACTTAATGTAACCTGACCTATAATACGGATAGCAACTGGCTGGCAGTTACTCTTAGCCTTAATTGCCTGTGTAATAGCTGCTACACCTGTATATTCTGTGTTACCAATCTTCATCTTAACTGTATTCTTATTAGCTTCTGTAACATAAAGAACAGATGCATTAGACTTTAATGTACCATCGTTATTATATGCACCAACACCATTCTTTACCGGTGAATTACTTGAAAATGTAAATCCGCTTCTGTCATGTGCATTTACAGTAAGCTTATCTGAAACGATAGCAGCTGATGTATTCTCCTTGCCATTGTTCAGCGGAACAATCTTCATAACATAATCGCCTGCTTTTAATCCTACAGCATCCGCTCTCATGTAAGATGGATACTTTCTGATAAGCTCATCGTCCAACTGGACATAAGCTGAATCTGAGGCACTTGCAGACTTAACATATACATTGTAACCTGTAGCTCCTGTTACAGGTGTCCATTTAACATATGCTGTCTCAAGCCAGCCTGATGCTTCTGTTATTGCGCCAGAAGCTGCATGTACTGGATTCATGTCAAATACTATAACTGACACTGCCACCATTACACATGCAAGTAATGCACTCATAAACTTTTTTACTTGCTTTTTCATTTTTCCTCTCCTTTTCCATTTTATGCACATTTTTGTGCAAATTTGATATGTTTTATTCACAAATCATGTTTATATTACCATTATTGTACAATATTTTCAACCGCATTTTACATGTTAGAGAAAATTTTTCGTAATTTTAACACATTATTTCTTTTCCTAAAGTAAATGAATATACAATTTTTTCTTTTACAGTTTTTCCGGTAAGCTGTTCCAGCGCTTTTGCATAGTAATCAAGCTGGATTGCGTATCTTTTGACAAGCTCTTTTTCCCCCGCTTTGCCCTTCATAACCCTGTCAGTCTTATAATCAACAATCACAAGTTCTCCGTCCTCTTCAAAACACAAGTCAATTATACCCTGTATAAGCTGTCCTTCGTACTCAAATACAAAAGGCTGTTCTCTTCTGACACTGCCACAGTTCACCGCATTTGCAACTCTCCTGCCTGTATCTGATTGTACAAATGTATATATATCCCACGGATTGACACTTTTCACCTGTAATTCATTCATCTTGCCTGTTTCTAACATTCTGTTAATATCTGCTTTAACTCCATCAAGGTTCACACTTACTGAATAGTCAAGACATTCCATAACCCTGTGATATGCGCTACCACGCTCATTAGCAGCAAGCTTAACTTCCTCACCGCTTATGAACTTTGGAATTATGCTGTTTGTCTCATCACATTCTTCCTTTTTAAGTGCTGTCTTCACAGATTCATCCATGTAAGCATTTTCCTCTGAATCATCATCCGCCTGCATAGCCTTAAGCTGTGAAACCGTCAGCTTCATCCTTCCGGCTGCGTTATCATCAGGAACATACTCCGGAAGCTCCTCTAATAAAGGATAAGACACAGCTTCCATAATTTCATCAGCCAGTCCCCCGATTCTAACAGCATTCGCTTCACCAGCCATCTCCCCGGATTCATCCACATCAGCACAAGAATCCTCTCCGGCATCAACCATCACTTTAAAGCTGCCTTTCAATTTATCTGAATCCATAAGACACACTGGCATTATCATATCAAGATAGTTCTTTATATTCTCACTGTCCGCGAAAGACAACATTCCATCTGCTGCAAGTTGCTCAGTCCTTCCCCTGTATTTATCAAGTGTCCTGTCTGCATCTTTTACAACTCCGGTAATTATGAGTTTTTCCCTTGCTCTTGTCATTGCTACATAGAGAAGTCTCTCTTCCTCTGCTATCGACTCTCTTACAATTCTTCTTGCCATAGCACCTTTAATAATAGTAGGTGTCTTCGTTCTTCTTTCAAGGTCAACATAATCAACTGCAATTCCTAAGTTCTGGTCTACAAGCACAGGCGCAGTTGCGTCCATAAAGTTAATGCTCTTATGCGCCCCAGCAAGTATTACAATCGGAAATTCCAGACCTTTACTCTTATGGATACTCATAATTCTTACAAGATTCTCATTGTCAAGGCTGGCAGCCCCATCTGCAAAATCTTCGTCAAACTTCTTAAGTCTTTCAATATATCTTAAGAAATTAAACAGACCTGAATAACTTGACTTTCCATATCCCGCTGCTCTTTCCAGCAAGACATTTAAGTTAGCCTGTCTCTGTGCTCCGGCAGGCATTGTTCCCACATAATCGTAGTAGCCTGAATCATATATCATCTCCCAACACAGATCATATAGTGACTCAACACTGCTCTTGTCTCGGTATTCTGTGAGCTTTGCAAGAAATAATGCACATTTGCCGGACAGCTGCTTAACATCCGTCTCCTGTATCTTATCTGCTCCGCCAAGCACTGCAACTGCTTTCAAATGTTCATACAGATTATTATGCACATTCTTATCTGCATGCTCTCTGCCAAGCTTTCTCACCATTCCAAGCTCCGCTGCCGTAAATCCTCCAAAATAAGACATCATCGCCGCCGCAAGGCTTATCTCCTGAACCGGATTATCTACTATCGTAAGCATGCTTAAGATTACCTGTATCTCACGCACGCTGAAATATCCTGTTGACGAATCTGTATACGCCGGTATCCCCCTATCCATCAGGGCATCTGCAAATGTATCCGCCCAGCCTGTAACTGACCTTGTAAGAATTACAATATCCCTGTATTCTGCCGGTCTGTATATATTTTCATCTGCATCATACACATTTACGCCAGAAGAAACTATTCCCTCAATCAGCTTTGCAAGCCTGTCTGCCTCAAGCTCTCTTGTTGTCGCCTCTTCTTCATTCTCTGAAGATATAAGAATTACATCTGTACTCTTGTTGGCTTCATCACCATAATTACTGTCACTGTATTCAGGATATGGAAACCCCGCATTAAGCCTTACAGATTCGTCATACCCGATTCCTGAAAAATTCTTATTCATGATATGACTGAACACATCATTGGCACACTCAAGTACATTTTCCCGGCTTCGGAAATTCTTCTGTAATTCAATTCTAACATTATCGCCAGTCTCGCCGTATGTATCGTACTTCTCTATGAAAAGCTCCGGGCAGGCAAGACGGAACTTGTATATGCTCTGCTTTACATCACCAACCATGTATATATTGTTATTCTCACCTGTCAGTCTCGTCTTTGACACCGCATTAAGAATAACCTCCTGCAACTGATTGGAATCCTGATACTCGTCTATCAGTATCTCTTCAAATCTGTTCGCAAGCTTGTCGGCAGTCTCTGTGTATACAAGTTTTCCGTCTTCTTTCTTTACAAGTATTGAAAGTGCAAGATGTTCCATGTCATTAAAATCAATTATGCCCTTCTCTCGCTTCACCTCTGAAACACGCTTGGCATACACCTTTGCCACTTTAAGTAAAGTCCGTATCTGGATGCCTGCCCCCTGCATGTCTGCAAATATTCCCTCATCATCTTTCAAGAATATCTTATCATTAAGCCGTCCTATGTAATCTTTAAACAACTTTCGCTGCCCCTTGATATATTCCTTAATATCCGGGTCTGCTCCTGCATCCTTCTTTCTTGACAGGGCTTCAAATGAAAATATTCTTATCCTTCTGCCAAGCTCTCCAAAATCCTGTGAATTAATCATCTCATTAATTCCAAGCAAGTCAGACTGCAAAGCACCTGTATATGCTGCAGGTCCTGCCGGCTCAGAACAGATATCTACTAATCTGTTATATTTATCACGGTAATCAAGAAGTGCATTTTTAATTGAATCATACAGCTCCTTAATTGCAGGATTATCGTAAGTCTCATCATCATAAACTAACATGCACTCGTCAAACCACTCATCAATCCACGGATTGCTTCTTGAAAAACGGTATATTTTATCTATAATGCTCACAAGCCCTGAATCGTCCCGTCCCATGCCAAATGCATCAACAAGATTAAAGAATTCTTCATCTGCTTCGGCATAGAATTCCTCAAGCACATCTTCCAACACATCATTTTCAATAAGCTTCTTCTCACCCTCGTCCATTATCCTGAACCCCGGGTCCAGATTAACCTCTGGAAAATGATTTCTGATTATCCATAGACAGAAACTGTCTATTGTCGTTATCTGTGCGTTGTTAAGCAGTGTTATCTGTCTTAAAAGGTTCACATCCCCCTGATTCTCGTCAAGCATTGAATCAAGTGCTTTTCTTATCTTGTCTTTCATCTGGGCTGCTGCCGCCTTTGTAAATGTAACAACAACCAGCCTGTCTATATCTATATTCTTGTCAGGGTCTGTAATCATGGAAATAATTCGCTCTACCAGAACAGCAGTCTTTCCTGAACCGGCAGCCGCCGAAACCAGCACATTACAGTCTCTTGTATCAATCGCGTTCTTCTGCGCCGGTGTCCATTTTCTTTCCATTCTCATCAACCCCTTCCTTTATATTATTCCATAATACTTCATCATCGAATTTCTTTAATTTTCTGTAATTGCAGCCTGGCAAATCCACTGAAAATCCGCACACCGCCCCATAAGGACATCTGTCACAGCTTGAAAACTGTCCGTCTTTATAAGGACTTCTCCTGATATCACCACCTACAATTCTGTCCGCGGTATCAATGGCTCTTACATCAACGAATCTTCCAAGCATATTAAACTGCTCTGTATTCATCACCTTGCTTCTTCGTGAGTCAAATCCGCCGTCAGCCTTTCTGCTAACCGGAATATTAAGTGATGTACCCTCGGTATTGTCCATCTTCTCGGCAATATCCTTATCCGAATTAACCATTCCTTTAAGACGCAGTTCACCCTTAATCTTATCCTCTATCTCTTCTGCACTCTCTGTTGTCGCAGATACAATCGGGTCACTTATGTTATAGTAGAACACTCCGGCAGGAATCACATTTTTACCCGGACGCATCTTCGCCACAAGCTTCATTGCAGCTTCCATGTAGACCATAAGCTGGATATCAATTCCGTAGTAGGTCTTTACTATGTTGAAATCCTTCTTTCCTGTCTTGTAATCGATAATTCTTACATATACATCTGTGCCGTTTTCGCATATGTCAACGCGGTCAATTGTTCCGCTCATAAGCTGCTTTCTGTCTCCGTCCCCGACTTCCATATTGAACTTATGCTCGAATACAAATGGCACGAAATCACCACATTTTAACTGTTCACCCATCGCCCATACAGTGCGGTCTGCAAGGTCTTCCATCCGCTTAATCATGAATGAATTACGGCTTGAATCCTTAAGGATACTGTTCTGGTATATGTCAGTAATTGCAGCAACACTTTTTTTTACCATCTCGCGGCGCTTCTCCTCTGATATCAGATAGTACGACTCACCGTTTTTCTTGATTTCGTCGCACACCTCACGGATAACCGCATGCAGTACGACGCCAAAGTTTACTGGTGAAAATGTGAATTCTTCCCTTTCCTTCAAATCAACTCCATACCTTAAGTAATATCTCAATGGACACTCTGCAAAGTTCTCAAAAGATGTGACGCTTCCGACAAGCCTGCCGCCAGTAAGTGAATCAATAATATCCTCATCTACATTTGCAGCAATTTCAGTATTATCAAAGCTGTTAGCCGCCCGCGGTATTGTCACATATGAATTCTGCTGTGCCGTGTCTTTGTAAGATAACTTAAGGCAATGTGAAAACATTTTTCTCATGCTTCTTATAATATATGAAGGCATCAGCGCCGCACCCTCGCTGTTTTTTACCGCATATGACATGTAAAGCTTCTCCGCACTCTTTGTCATAATAAGATACAGATAGAATCTCTGTGTAAATGCTTTCTCCCTCACGGAAGCTGACATAACTATTCCCTTATCCTCAAGATACTCCCTGTCGCTTTCTGACAGAACGCTTCTTGAATCAGCCTTCTTAGGTACATTGCCGTCATTGATTCCGACAAAGAACATGACCTTGATATTGTCAAGACGGGTTCTTTCTATATCTCCGATAACAACACAGTCATTGGTCTGCGGAATAAGTCCTATCTTAATCTCCTGAAATCCTGACGCAAGTATCTTGTTAAATTCTTTAATACCAACCTTCTCGCTTCCAAGAAGGGCATACATTTTATCTAATACTTCTATAACTTTCTTATATAACTGCGCATATTCATCACCAGTGTACTCGCTGTCATTAAGCACACTTACCTTCTGCTCCATATCTTCACGCACAAGGAATTCGTAAAGAGCCTTTACCATATCTGCAACATCAGATTCCTTTGACTTAAGCACTTCTTCCAATGGATCCAACATATCCGTCATCATTGTTCTTAGTGAATTAAGCTTCTCAAGGTCAGTATTATTGACTGTTCCCCTAAACTTTCTTATCCATGGTTCATGCCATTTTCCCCTGCCTCTGATTCCAACTGCAACACAGTAATTGTCTAACAGATCAATATCTTCGCGCTCCATTCCGCTCATTCCGGTTCTTAAGAATCCTAATATGCTGTCATAGCTGTAATTATTCTCTATTATTCCAAGTGCACCGTTAATTGCCGCAATAAATGGATTGTCCGTCACATGGCGCTTGTAATCTAAGAAATATGGCATATCGTTCTGCTTTAATATATTAGCCGCCAGTTTGCCGTAGCCATCCATGTCCGCAGTAACTATCGCAATCTCGTTATATCTGTATCCACACAGTCTTGTAAGTCTTATTATTTCTCCTGCTGCAAATGTTAATTCTTCCTTGGCAACAGCTCCCTCATATATAACGATATTGTCAGTCTTCTTATTAAATCTTCCCGAATTGTTTCTGAAAAGATTCTGTTCCAGGAAATCCAGTTCTTCTGAATTCTTAAATCTTGAATTAACATTTACAATTACATTCTTTCCCGGTACTACTTTTCCTGCAATATACACAGGTTCAAGGACTTTCACATGTTCTTCATCGCATATCTTATAAAGCTTTGATACGCAGTCCTTACTCATGAAAAAAAGTTCTTCCCTGCCTCTTACTGAATTTTCACGCTCAGATGCATCAATTGTCAGGGAAACATATATCTTGGGACACATTGATAAAAGAATTGTCATTAAATTGTACTGAACCGGAGTAAAGCCTGTGAATCCGTCAAATACTATCTCGCAATTCTTTATTCTCTCTGACTCTGTAACCTTGCTGCATAATTTATCCAGTATTTCTTCTTTAGTTATATAATTCTTGTCTATGTACTCTGCAAATGCGTTATATACAAGTACTATATCATCAAGCTTATACTGAAGTGCTGCACTTCCCTCTGAATCACTGTATGCTGCACCTGCCGCATCCTGCATAACATCCGGCTTGATATCATACTGAAGCATTTCCGATATAACAGACTTCATCTCTGACACAAATCCTGTATTAGACAGATTACTTCCAAAATATTTTAATCTGTCCTTGTTCTGCTCTAAAACTCTTTTAATAATCAGATTCTTTCCTGTATCATCAAGGACTTCAAGATTATCCTCCCCCACTTCCTCAAATACTTTATACGCAAGCCTTTCAAAGCTCACAACATCTATATTAAGTATTCCTTTTCTTGGATGCATGGACACCAGTCTTTTCTGAATTGCCATAGTGTACTGCTCCGGCACAACAACTATATAATTCCTGTCAGGATTCTTCATTGACTCTTCAATTATATGCGTATACAGATAGTGCGATTTACCCGCACCTGAGCTTCCCAGAATTAATTGTAATGACATGTGTTACTCCCCTAATCTTTCTATAATAGACTTTACCATCATTTGCTTTACCATAATGCACTTTTTCATATCATGTCTCATCATGGTTCGAAATCAACCGCTTCATATTCCACCGTATCTGAATAGTCCCACCATTCTCCCTGATAGCCTGTAAATCCGTTATTTTCCATAGCATTCTGTAGAATCATCACATTTTTCACAGCCTCTTCATCTTCTATATCAGAATAATCTCTATCTGCTTTCAAAGAAAAATCATCAAATTCTGTCGGCATTGATATAACACTTCCATCAGCAGCAACCATTGTAATATCCACTGTTCCTCCAAGATTATGCTTTTTCATTCCGTTAGCCGGATTTGCCACATAATTAGGGTCCGGATATACTTCCCACAATTTCTGCTGTGCCTCAAACGGTCTGTATGCATCCCAAATCTTTAAGCTGTACCCCTGTTCTTTCAGTTCTTTCTGCACATTTGCAAGCTTCTTAACTGTTCCGTATCGAAGGTATGCGTCTGTGAAATCATATATTCTGACACCTGTAAAGTTATTGTCTGTCGCATACATCAATTCGACATATATATCCGGTATGTATTTATTTACAAGAACATATTCGTCATCTTCCGGTTCTTTTTCGGTTGTAATCTCCTGTGTTATAATTTCCTGTGCTGTCACTTCCTGTGCTGCAGTCTCCTGTATGTTCGCCATCTCTTTTCCTGATACATCATCTGTTGTAACATTTTTCTTTTGTCCACACGCTGTCATGCCTGCCGCTATAATCACTATTACTGCAAATGTTTTGATAAATTTACTGTTCATAATCATTCACCTCTTCATAAACCTACCATTTCATCATATTTAACAATTTAGTAGGTTTTTCAAGCTATGCATTAATTTAATGTGCCATTTTACACTATCCAATACATTTGTATTTAATATACCACATTTTAATCATAATCTCCCACTCCATACCATATATTTTGTAATAATGAATATGAAGGGCAGGTTTCTTTGTGATGAGTCAGACTAAAATTGTTGTTATTCCATTTAAAAAGCTCCTTATTGGAGCGGTTATCGCTGCTATTATAATAGCTTTTATTATATTCGCTGTTATCCGTCTTGGCAGCAATAGTTCTGATAATTCCAGGAATACTACTAAACCTAAGAGCAGCACTGTAAATGCTTCTGCTTCTTCTAATATTGAGACACCCCTTGATAATGCCGACGCTCCTAAATTCTGCCCCGGAGTATATACCGCCTCTATTCTGTTAGACGGCAACCCCGTTGATATCCAGGTCACAGTTGATTCCTCTAACATTAACAGCATTGAGCTTGTTAATCTTTCTGAATCAATCACAACTATGTACCCTAAGCTCACAACTTCATTTGATGAAGTTGCTGCTAAAGTCATGGAAGCCGGCACAACCAAAATAACCTATGATTCAGCCAACAGATATACATATTCCGTCTTTATAGAAGCAATAAGCGCAGCCCTTAAAAAGGCTGCGCCATGATTAATATCTTATATTTTCTGTATTGTACCCCACATGCCTGCTAAATCCGTATGCCACTACTTAGAATAAGTCACAGCCTCACTATTCTCATCATAATCAAACATGCCATCATTCTTCTCTTCAAGTGCCTTGATGATGTGATATGTATATTCATTATATGGTGTATCAATTCCAAGTTCTTTCCCCATGCGCATCATTGCGCCGGAGAACATATCTATCTCTGTGTGTCTGCCAGCGTCAATATCCTGCAGTGTTGAATATCTTGCTGTTGGCGGAACAGCGCTTCCTCGGCTTGAGTTATCTGCACACCTGCTCATATCAATGCCTTTGGCAAGAGCTACTGCTTCAACCTCCTTACGTAATCCTTCGCTGATTGCTTTCATATGCTCACTGTCAGTATAACAGCCAACACCTGCTCCAATAATAGCCTGTGGAAGATTGTTACAGATATTAAGTCTGTACTTGCTCCATATCTCTTCTTTGATATGTTCAGTCACTCTGTAATTAAGTCCTGTTCCATCAAATAAATCTCTTATTGCCGCAACTCTCTCACTCTCAAATGGTGCAGTTTCCTCTCCATATATAATGCCTATTGTAGTCTCAGGATTGAACACATATTCCTTACCTTCGCGGTGTGACGCCACCTTTATAAGTGAATAAATAATATGTGATTTATCTATCTTGGTAGATATTATCTCTTCACTGTCAACACCATTCATAAGGCTCATGACAATTGTATTCTCACCGACGGCTTCCCTAATATCATCTAATGCACCTGCAAGTGCGCCGTATTTTAATGATACAACAAGAAGGTCAACACCTTTTGCTTCCTCTGGGGTCAATACCTCCGGGTGGTATGTCTTTCCATTAATCAGACAGCCTTCTGCCTTAAGTCTTTCCGCTCTTTCGCCCTTTGCAATAACGCTTAAACTTATATCCTTCTTTTCTGAAAGTCCCCATATAACATAAGAGCCGACTGCTCCTGCTCCAAGTACTGCCACTGAATGTACCTTCATATACATTTTCCTCTCAATCTTTGTAATTTCTTCAAATATATATACACTTCAATTCTTTCCGCGTCAAATGCTTTTATCTTCCTACAATATCGCCCTCTTCAAAATCGTAAGTCAGCTTCTTTCCATATGCCATGACATATGCAGCACATTTCTGCTCATAGTCTGTGTGCTGCATTCTTAAACTTGCTGTTCTTTCATCAAGCTGTCTGTCCGGATATATTACTGGCAGGACATGTACCCTGAATGTGTGCAAATGTGTACTTTTAACCTGCTGTTCAACAAACAGTGAAATCACCAGCACATTAAACTTTACCGCATACAGATATGCACCTCTTTTGCATGGACGGGGCTTCCGATAATTAAACCACATTTCCTGCTCAGGATATATAAGCACAAGTTTGTTTTCATCAAGTGCATTCTTAATCTGATTAGGAAACTCAGTCTCCATAAACCATTTCAGGCTGCTTACGGGCATTGTGTCGGCATATTTTTGCATATACCCGACAAAACCTTTCATTGCAAGGTTAGAATCTTGATTAACAATACTTATTCTTCTGAATCCAGCTTTTCTCATTGCAAACCTGACAATTGCAGGGTCTAACGGGCTGAAATGATTGCATGTTACAATCGCAGGACCTCTGATTCCAGAAAGATTCTCAAGTCCGTCAACTTGTGTTATAAGCCCCACCGCAGAAGTCCCGGCATGAAATATAGCTTCTGCAATATATTTCTTCACACCAAAACCATATGCTGTGCGGTAATCAATATAATGTCTTAGTAATGCTTCTTTATCTTCGCGTAACAGCTTAGGGTCTCCCGGCTCAACCTTTGAATTCAACTGATTAAGGCTTACAGCCGTCCTAATATTTTCATAGACCTGCTCCCTATCACCAATCATATCTCCTCCGACATAATTTATTTTGCAGCATCACTGCTATCCTTCACGAAACCACTATCCACAACAATTCTGCTTCCCACAACATCAGAAAACTTAACCCCATCACCGTCCGCAATATTCTCAGCCCTTGCAAGAAGCTTCTTTAAATTCTCACGGTCAGCTTTCTTTTCATTATCCCCATACTGCTTGCGCTGTTTAATCAGCAACGGATAAAATCCCGACTCCGCCGCATACTGCCAGAAATACTCCTCATACGGAATCTCGCTGTAATGCCACGGCTTGTCAAACAGGTTATAATGTATCAGCTTCGGTCTTGCTATATACTCCCCGCCCTTGTTAGGCATAACATTCCATTCCTTATCAAGAAAATATATTTCTTTTGCACACATAGCATTAATATAATCCTGGTCAGGTGCAACACTGTCAAAGTGATATTCAGCCATAAGCTTTAAGAATCTGTCTGCCAGATGAGCCTGTCTTATCTTATCAAGGTTCATAAGAAGCACTCCTGAATTGACATATTCATCCCGCTCTATTCCCACTACATTTTCAATGTAATGAGCCAGTATTGTATTCTTTCCTGCAAATGTATCTCTTACTGCACCAAACATTGCATCTCCCATATCAACTGAATAAAGCTTTGCAATGTCATCATTTATTACGGTATCAGAGTCAATATACACAGCTTTATTAAGTTCTGGAAAAAGCTCTGCAATAAATAACCTGAAATATATCGTCAGTGTAAACTCGCCTGAATAAAGCCTGTTTTCCTGCCTGTCAGTAACTGTCTGTCCAAAGCTTTCAGAATATTCGTACATTTTCTTTCTTATATCAACGAATTCAATATCTATGTTTTCATAATCCTTTATCACATTACGAAGCTGAATCATCGTAATATTCTTCACATTATCGCACATAACAATAATGCGGTAACGCTCATCACAAGCCACATGTACAGCCAGCGATTTAAGGCACACTGCCAGATATGGTGCGTACTGTTCATTAATTGAGAAAAACACAGGAATACGTGAAACTGCCATGTACTCTTCATGCTCCCTGTTATAAGAATCCAGAAGCTCATCATATTCATGAAGCCCAAGTATATTATGCATTTTATCAATCTCCCACGGCTTGACTGAAACAGTCCTTATCACCGGAAACACCCGGAAGGTAGTTGTAAAATGCTGAAAAACAGTGTTGTCATGCAGCCTCCTCTGGTCATTAAACTTTCGTCCGCACAGATTAACTCTTGTTGCAAATGTATTAACAGCCGTCTGGTCAGGCATAAACATTTCCTTTCTTATGCACTGTTCACGACATTTTTCCAGAAGCCCGTTCTGTCTTATCATCCTCATATTCATAAGCATTACTCCGGAATTAATGTAGCCATCACCGAAAAGCCATCTGCCATAATAATCAGAAACTCCCGCAATCTCTATGCCATCCATATTCTGATAATAAAAATCCCTAAAATCTTTTCTGCACAACACATCAGTATCCAGATAAAGAACTCTATCCTTAATATCTGTCTTATCAGCAAAAAGGCGCAGCATACAGCACGCAGTAAATCTGCTCTGCATATTTGCCTCCGGCAGCTCCTCAACAAAATATCTTGTAACATCAACAAGAAAGATATTTACTTTAATGTCCGATTTATTCAATTTTTCTTTCAGATATTTTGCAAATGCTTTATCAACCGGCTTGTAATTAATACCTTTTTCCCTGTAATCAACCGTGAGAATATATATATTTAACGGTTCATCCACATTTTTAATAAGAGACATTGAAGATAAAAGAATCCCCTTCTGCATTGGTTTATCACCACAATACAATATGTTCATAAATCCGTATCCTTTCTTAATTTATTAAATATGTCTGATTTATCCTCTCTGTATTGATTTTCCCCAGTTTCTTAAGTAAAATACATATAAGTTTTAAACGATAATTAAAGAATTGAGGAATGTTATGATATTTAAGATTTTCAAAAAAGATTTGAAAGGTCTTAGCAGGAATATTCTGGCTTTAGCCATTGCGCTTGGTCTGTGCCTTATTCCATCGCTTTACGCATGGTTTAACATATATTCCAACTGGGATCCTTACGCAAACACTGCGTCTGTCCAGATTGCTATTGTTTCTGAAGATGAAGGCTACTCTGAATCTGATGATTCCACTATCAATATGGGAGAACAGATTGTTGAACAGCTTCATTCTAATGATAAATTAGGCTGGCGTTTTCCGGAAACTAAAGATGAAGCCATGAATAAACTGAATGCCGGGAAGTACTATGCCGTTATCGTTGTTGGTGAGGACTTTTCACGAAGCCTGTATGACTTCCTTGACAATGGTCTTAATCCACCAACAGTTACATATTATGAGAATTCCAAGAAAAATGCTGTTGCTTCCAAGATTACAGATACAGGAAAAAGCACTCTTCAGAACACTATCAATTCCGAATTCATTGATGTGTGTGTTAAGACTATTATGCAGGGACTTAACGAAATAGCTGAAAATGATCCTTCAATTATTGAAAAGACAGTTAAGGATTTACAGAGTGTATCTGCCAATATTAATTCTTACGATACCATGATTGACATGTTTATTAAGAGTAATTCAGACCTGGCAGATAATCTTGCAAAGCTTCAGGAGGTTCTTCCACAGATTAAAGATGTTCTTACCGGAACAACTGATGTTGCTGATATTGCCAATAAATCTCTTGATAATGTCACAGATGATATTGCAAACCAAATTGATGCGCAGCTTAAAGCTATGAATGAATTAACTGACAGGGCACTTGATTCTCTTGATAAAGCTGTACAGCTTTCAATAACTGATGTCGGACAGGCTGGCGTTGAGCTTAGTAAAGCCAACGAACAGTTAAAGGAACTTATAAACCAGAATAAGGCTCTTGAAGACGCTATTGATTCCCTCAGCAAAGTAGATGGCATTGACCCGGCAGTTATCACCGCCCTAAAGTCAGCTCTAGCTTCTGTTAACGCTATGGAGAATATCGCATACAACCTTGTTCAGCAGTGTGCCGATATTCTTACTGATTCACCTGAAACACTTCAGGCAAAATACCAGTTAATCAAGTCTGTTGTTGAACAGTGCCGCACAGAGCTTCAGAAGAGCCAGACAATTATGCAGACTGTAATAAGAACTAATGTTAACCTCCTTAAGGCTTCCATTAAGAATGCCGTAAGCAGCCTTGCCGCTAATATAAGCAGTGCCGGAGACAATATTAACGGAATATCACAGATGCTCCTTGGTGTGAGTGATATATCTGTAAATATTAATACAACTCTAGAAAGCACAAAAACATTACTTGATTCACTCAACAAAAGACTTGATACCATATCTGGTTCAGTAGGAGATATAAGTTCATCTTCTACATATAAACTGATAATGGATTTCATCAACTCTGACGCACAGTCAATAGCGTCATTCCTGTCAGAACCTGTACAGGTAGAAGAAATCTACGTCTATATGCAGACTAACTATGGAACAAGTGTTACACCTTTCTATACAACACTTGCTCTCTGGGTTGGAGGAATTGTTTTAGTTGCCCTTATGAAAGTAAAGGTTGACTATGAGGATGATGAATTCAAGGATGCCACAGAACATCAGAAATATATGGGCCGCGCTCTACTCTTCCTTGCAATGGGACAGCTTCAGGCTCTTGTAGTTGTTCTTGGTGATTTGTACATTTTAAAAATTGACTGCACCCACCCATTCATGCTGTGGCTTGCAGCCGCTATAACAAGCTTTGTATTTACATTATTTATATATACACTTGTTCTTACATTTGGTGATTTAGGAAAAGCTATTGCTGTAGTTATGATTGTGTTACAGATTGCCGGTTCAGGCGGAACTTATCCAATAGAACTTCTTCCTGAATTCTTCCAGAATGTGTACCTTTACTTCCCATTCCCTTATGCAATCAATGCCATGAGGGAGGCAATAAGCGGATTATATCAGTGTGATTACGCTGTATTTCTTGTGAAATTATGCGCTTATGCTGTTATTTCCCTTATTCTGGGACTTGGAATCAGAAAGTCACTTCTTGAAGTACGCGAGTTCTTCGAACGCCGTATGAAAGAAACACATTTTATGTAAAGGAGAAATGAATTTATGCAAAATGATGATTTTAATATAGATGTTGTTATTGCGGAAATCAAAGCATTTGCAGAAAATATGCACGCTAAGAACCAGCACAAGAAAAAGGTCTGCTTAAGATGTATGATGATAATTCCTTTAGTATTCATGGTGCTTATGTTTACCATGGATACAGCTAAGGTTGTTTATCTGCTTCTTTGGGTAATCTCACTTTTTATATTCTGTGCTTATCTTATAGTTATTGATTATATTGACGACAAGCTCGCAAGAAAGCTCAATGAGCTCAATATTGAAATTAAGGAAAAACAGGCTGATACTTCTCTTACAGACAGTATCAAAGCATTTTTAAGTGAGGTACAGTTATGAAAAATATATTTAAGATTATACGGGCTGACCTTCGCCACATAAAAACAAATGTAATTGCACTATGCGTAATTATCGGTCTTACCGTTATTCCTGCATTGTATTCATGGTTTAATATCCTGTCAAACTGGGATCCATATGGACAGGCTTCCACAAGCAGGATTAAAGTTGCCGTTGTATCTGTTGACAAAGGTACTTCTCTTGAAGGAACGGAGCTTAATGTCGGTGACAACATAATTGATGCACTTAAAACTAATAACACTATCGGTTGGCAGTTTGTCACTTCGTCTGATGAAGCAATCGAAGGCGTATACAGCGGTCAGTATTATGCAGCCCTCGTTGTTCCAGAGAATTTTTCCAAGAATCTTATAAGCTTCTTAAGTGATTCCATGGAACATCCTCAGTTAAAATATTACTGTAACCAGAAAGCAAACGCTATTGCACCTAAGATAACAGACAAGGCTAAAACAGCAGTTCAGCAGCAGGTAAACCAGACATTTATAGATACAATCGTATCTACGATTGCCGGAACTGGCGACTCAGTTATCAAAGATGCAGATAAAGAAACCGGTTCTCTCATGGATGCAGTTATTAACAGACTTACATCCGCAAGGACTACACTTTCAACATATGATGTAATTCTTAACTCAATGCTTGCAATTACTGACCTTACATCATCAATAAGCAGCAGTTCAAACAGTGCTGCCCCTCATATATATACACAATTACAGTTACAGCAGCAGCAGTTAATAACCTTACAGGCTCTTGTAAATGGTAATTCCGCTGAATCTTTAAATGAATTATCATCTGCTCTTTCAAACCAGATGTCCCAGATTCAGAGCATTATGGGTTCATTAACAGAGCTTTATTCAGACATGAATATGGATGTTGCAGACCTTTCTGCTGCAATTAAGCTTACATCAGGCTCACTCACTCAGACTAAAGAGCTTCTCAGTGACCTTGAGACAAAGCTTGATAACGCAATTGATACATTAAACACCATCACTGAACAGGATACATATGGTTTATTATCAGAGATGTTAAATGCAGATGCCAATACTTTGGGAGATTTTCTTTCTGCACCTGTAAATATAACAACAGAGCAGGTGTACGCTGTTAAAAGCTATGGAACAAGCGCTTCACCATTCTACACAATACTTGCACTGTGGTTTGGTGGACTTATACTTGTTGCTATTATGCACACACCTGTGCATCCTGCTCCAGACATTCCAGCAGATGCAAAGAGATATGAAAAATTCTTCGGAAGGTATTTTATCTTCTTTGCAGTAGGACAGCTTCAGGCACTGCTTATAACACTTGGAAATCTTCTCTACATAGGAATCCAGTGTTACCACCCATTCCTTTACTGGGTTGCATGTGCATTCTCAAGCTTCGTATTCACCTTCTTTATGTACAGCCTTACTGTTGCATTTGGAAATATCGGTGAAGCACTTGGAATTGTCCTGCTCGTTATACAGGTTGCCGGCTCAGGCGGTACATTCCCTATAGAAGTACTTCCTAACGCATACCAGATAATATACCGGTTCCTGCTCTTCCCATATTCAATGGATGCATTAAGGGAATGCATAGCAGGAATGTACAGATATGATTACATTAAGAATCTCGCATTTCTTTCAATATATATAGTTGTTTCACTGATTATCGGATTATTCTTACAGAAACCATTTGAGAAGCTGAATCATATGATTGAGAGAAGTAAGGAGAAGTCGGGAGTTATGTTGTAGGAAGTTGCTCCCCTAAAGCACGCCCAGCCGTGTATATTAGTAAAATCAAAACACGCTTCCGCTCGGATTCCGACGCAGCGGTACTAGGTTCGCTG
>ULWY01091538.1_pt1 | contig 19460 bp, 18 predicted proteins | sample 1960761 | NCBI WGS metagenome assembly ULWY01 (sample SAMEA4835824, study PRJEB28245) | human gut metagenome | biome: gut microbiome; material: fecal sample | place: Denmark | collected 2008 | reverse complement strand
AAATCTCCGGTAAAAACTATAATATCTGGTTTTAAATCATTTACCTTTTTAGAAATGTTTTGAATTCTATTTAAATCATTCTTATCTTTTATTAAAAAGTCAGATAATTGAAGTATTTTAAAACCATCAAAAGAGTCAGAAAGATTTTGAACTTCTATATTTTTAGATACGATTTTAAAACCTTTCGGGTTAATAAAAAATCCGTATAAAACTAAACAAATTATAAAAATAAATATCACTAAAAAAACTTTTTTCATTATTTACCCCGATTTCTACAATATAAATATATCATATTTATAAATTATTATCAATTTAGAATTGAAAAAACTCAAATAATATGGTAAACTAAATCATAGGTAGGTGGGCAAAATGCATAGTTTTAAAAAATCTGCAATAATTACTTTTTCATCACTATTTTTACTAACAAATGTAAACGCAGCTACATGTGGTTATGAAGAAAAAGCAAAGTTAAATAATGAAATAACAAATGTAAAGGCAAATTATGAAATTAAAGAAAGGGTAATGAATAAAGACGAATATACAATTTCCGATGCTTTAATTGGAACTGAATACGAAGATACGTATGAAGCCACAACAGAATATATTCAAGTAAATATTTTGAATTTAACTGAAAATATGTATGTTGAAGTAACAAATGATTATAACGATGATAAAGCTATATATCAATATAGTGACACAAAAAACGGGAACATATCATTTGATTGGCATGAAATTGATGAACTGGTAACATATACTATTAAGGTTTATGCCTCAAGCGCTACAGGATGTGAAGGAACGATACTAAAAACATTGTATCAAGCTTTACCAAGGTATAATGATTACTCAACATATGATATTTGTAAAAATATTCCTGATTCGTATTTATGTCAAAGGTATGTAACATATGAAAATATCGGTTTTGATGTTTTTACTGGTAGAATATATAAAGAAGTAGAAAAGAAAATTCAAAAAGAAGAAGAAACTAAAGAAAATGAAAAATGGTATAAAAAGATTCAAAACTTTATTGTTAAACATAAAGTGCCATTTATCATCGGGGGAACAATATTGGTTGTCGCAGTTGGAAGTACAACATATATAATAATAAAGAAACGTAGGAGAAGTATAATATGAAAAAAAATTTGAAAATATTAATAATTTTATTAACAATTTTTATTGGTTTTGCTAGCGCTGATGTTAAAGCTAGAACCATTGAAGAAAAAGAACAATTTACAAAACAAGCTAGTGGAAAACATAGTATCAGTGGTTTGAGCATTTTTGATGGTACTACATTTGGTATGTGGAAATATTCATTTGTTGATACTTCCAGTGAAAATTTTGTGGGATACTGTATGGACCCACATAAAGACGCATCTAATGGATATAAAGTCGATCGTATTCTCGGAGATACAGCGTATACAAAAAGAATAAATGCTTTTGTCCTAGGTGTCCTAGAAATTATTAAAAATGGTAAAAACCAATTTCTCGGAGATACAGCGTATACAAAAAGAATAAATGCTTTTGACCTAGGTGTCCTAGAAATTATTAAAAATGGTAAAAACCAATATAATGATAGTTTAACCTTTACAGTTGATGGCAGTTCAAAAACAATTAGTGGAGATTCACTTTATGCTGCAACAAGTATAGCGGTACGTGCTTTTGCTTTAGGTATCTTTGGATATGGCGGAGATGTTGAAAGTGCTAAATCAAGTCTAGTTCCATATTATACTGGTGTTGCATCAGCACATATAACTAGTGGAATTCAATGGGCATCATACAACATAGATAAAATAAATACAATAACTGATACAAAATGTACAGGTTCTGTTGAAGAATTCAGAAAGTGCTACGAAAAAACATTTATTAAGAGTTTTCTAAAGAATAAATGGTATAAAAATAGTTACAATTTCAAAGTAAGCAGCAGTAGCTCTGAAGGATATTTAGTAATGTATGCGGCTCAAAGTTTATTTATGAAAGGGTTTAACAGAGCGTATGAAGTAATGACTGGTGATGTAACGACTGCTACAGTTACAGCAACTGCCAACCCTTCAACAACAGATAAAACAACAACAGATAATACTATTGAAGAATATTATCATCAAACAATAGAGTTTGCTCAATTTGATGCTCAAGATGGAAAAATAGATAATTTTACATTAACATGTCAAGACTGTGCAAAAAATAATATAACTTTAGGAAATCTTGAATTTTTTAATCCACAAATAAATGATTGGCAAGTTGTTTCAAATATTAACGTTTTAACAGCATTTGATGCTGATGGTAAAACAAAAAGTGGAAAAATAGAATTGAGATTTAAAGTTACTAGGATAAAAGATGATGAAAATTGCAAATCAGTAAATTATAAAATATCATATAGATACGATGACCCAAGTTTACCATACATCGGAGCATTATTGAAAACTAGTGATACAAGTAAACAAAGATTCTTTATTATTCAAAAAAATGATGGAAATTTAAAAAGTAAAATAACTGGAACGATAAAATGTTCAGCTTCTTGTGATACAGAATTAGAATTACCAGTATGTAGCTATGAAGAAGATGATGCTGTTGCAAAAATCAATGGCCCAACAAAAATTAAAACCTGTATAATAAACAATCAAGATGATGCAGGAAACACATATCAATTTACATCAGATATAGGTGGAGTTGACAATTCTTACTGTAAAATCTATTGTAAAGAAGACTATGCAGAAATTAAATTAAACCCAATAGTTAAAAATGTAAAATGCGGTGGATATTTCAAATTAACAAGTAAAATAAATGGTACAAAAACTTGTTATACAGGAAGTCCAAATACAACAGAAAACTCAACAAATGGTAAAAACAGTATAGATAAAGAAAAGTATTTACAAGATATAATTGCTGCTCAAAATAAAATGATTGAAGGCAGAGATTGGATATTAAAGGCTGAAGCGGCTTGGAAAACTATTCATGAACATACTGTTTCTTGTAGTTGTAATGGTTCTTATGATTATAATCACTCTCATGGTTCATATGCAGGAATTGAAGCTGGAACTCCAACTGCAGAAGGATATGTACCAATAAAAAATGCCACACATAGCTACAGCATCGGCGGTGGCGGTGCATGCAATGTTGATTGGGATGAATGTCCAAATGCTAACGGAAATGGTACTCATCGTTGTTGCGGAAGTGCAAATCCTACAGATGGAGATAGTTATAGTGATGTTTCTAACAAAATTCAATCTCAATATTACAACCACGGAAAACAATTAATAGAAGAAGGTTTCAAAGCCTATGAAAAAGCTCTAAGAGATTACAATGCTTGTACAACAGCATGGACAAACGAATTTGCCTTTGCCCAAGAAGTAAAATATTATTACGATGAAAATCGTGGTGAAGACAACACAAACTATGCACCATATTTTGAATTATTAACAGGTAAAGAAGACCTACAAAAATTGGAAAAATATGGAACTGAAAAAGTTGATACAAAAATTACAGTATGTACTGGAGCAACAAACGATAAGTATGAATGTTTAAATAAAAATAATGAAAAAACATTTGATTTATCCATAGATAACAATAGAAAAGTTGATTATAATTATAATTCATCATACGGCAATGTCTTTGTAACAAAACCATATACTATTTGTACTGAAAGTGGTTGCGAAACAAAGAACCCATATGTTTCACAAGCAGCTTTTGTTAAAAAAGAAGTAACAAAAGAGCAAAAATATATTACACCAACAGCTTTCTATCAAATAGCGGCTAATGGTAAAATAATAGCTTACGACAATTATTCAATTGATAAGGTTCAACTAGAACCATTAGTTAATAAATTACCAATATCAACAAGTTCAGTTGGTGGTGGAGTATTCAAACTACTAGTTGAAAATCTTGGTGAATTCTATGATAAAAAAGATACTTATGGTAGATTAATTGATTACAATGGAGTTAATGAAACTAAGAGTGTAGCTTATGCAGTAGGTGTAAACGCATTTGATGGCGAATATGTATGCTACTATGAAAATACATGTAGACCAAAAGATTGTCCTAACTGTGACTTTGTTTGTGAAGGTGATGGATGTGAATGGAAAGACTGTCCTTTATGCAACATATCATGTGTTAACTGTATATTCAACTTAGACGATTTAAATATAATAGTTAAAACAATTACTACAACAGATGTAAATGCAGCAAATAGAACACATGGTTATAACTGGATTACATCAAGTAGTATGGAAGCATTACAATTATTAACTAAAAAAGCTTCAATGACAATTAGTGAAATTGAAGAAATAAATGAAATGATATATGATGATAAGACAACAGATGGATCAACACTTGGATTTAGTATTAAGTTAACACCTGAAATAATAAATAAAATTACAGCATATAACAAAGACAATGAAGATAATGGTGGTTATATAAATAACTCATTAACATGTTATGATGCCACAATTGATGGTGAAACATATAAAAACATTTATTGTTATAGCGAACTAATTGACAAGTTAGTTACTGAAAATGGTGATAATGTTACAGTACTTCCGAGTAGAGTAAATGATGAAGCAAGACGTGCTAATGACACTGGAACTAGTGGTTATTGGACATTATGGTCAAATTATAGAATAGATAAAACAAGTGAATCCGTAATCGGCGGACCATCTTGGAAATAAGGGGTGACTAAATGAAGAATGCATTCTGGGCATACTGGTTGATACTATTAGGTATAGTAATCGTAGTAATAATGCTACTTGTTCAAAATCTTACAACAAGTAGCACTCAAGATTACTATCTAATTAAAGAAATAACTGAAGCATCTATGATTGATGCAGTAGATTATTCTTATTATAGAACCTATGGTGAAGTAAAAATAAACAAAGAAAAATTTTATGAAAGTTTTATACGTCGTTTTTCAGAAAATGCCGCATTAAACACAACTTACACAGTAAGCTTTTATGGAGTTTATGAAGCTCCCCCAAAAGCTAGTGTAGAAATTAAAAGTAAATCTAATACATTCAATGTTGTAGGTGATTCAACTACATTTGATATGGTAGAAAGAATAGATGCAATACTTGAAGGTAATACACTTGATGAATAACATAAGGAGGAATAAAAATGGGTGGTAAGAAAAATGTATTTACAAAGTTTTTAACAAATAAAACAACAGTTACGTTAGTAGGTATTGTTCTAGGACTAGGAGTTTTAGTGGGATTTTACATATATCGTGTTAATAAACAAGTAAATCCCACCCGTATTCCTGTTGCTAAAAGAGCTATAAGTGCTACTGAAGAAATAACAAAAGATGACATCGAATATGTCAAAGTTAGTAAAAGTTTCTTAAAAAAAAGAGATGTTTATCAATCAGTAACAAATTTAGTTGGTAAATATGTTTCAACTGGAACATCTATTCCTAAGGGAGGAATGTTCTATACAGCTCAAGTTGTTGAAAAAAAGGAATTACCAAATGCTATATTTGATGAAATACCTGAAGGATATACAATCTATCAATTAAAAGTAGATAATAACACAACATATGCTAATTCAATATATCCTGGTGATAAAATAGATTTATGGCTTAAAACAACTGAAAATGGTATTTTAGTTTTTGGTGAATTTATATCAAATATTGAGGTCTTAGCAGTTCGTGATAATGCTGGTCAAAATGTTTTTGATGTTACAAGTGGAAGAACACCAGCATGGTTATTATTTGCTGTAAAGACTGATTTATATCGTTATTTAAAACTAGCTGAAAGCATATCTGGGATGACTATTATTCCGGTTCCAAAAAATAATTTGGCAAATCCAGATGTTGGGTCAACTGAATATACAAGTCAAGAACTTATAGATATTCTAGATAGACAAACTCTTAGAATGGAGGCCCAATAATGAATAATATCTTAGCAAAAATTAAAAATTTATTTCTTAATAGAAATACTGTTACAATATTGGGTGTTATAGCTGGTGTTATTGCATTATGGTTTGCTTATAGTATAACTTTAGACAAAGCTGTAAAACCTCAAAAAGTGCCAGTTGCAGCCAAAGATTTAACTGCAGGAACAATTATAACAAAAGAAGATATTGAATATGTTGAAGTAAATTCTGATGTATTAAAAAAGGCAAGTGTAGTAACTAGTTCTTCACAACTTATTGGTTATTATGTAACAAATAATACATCAGTAGTTCGTGGTTCAATGTTTTACAAAAGTCAAGTTGTAACAAAAGATAAATTAATTGAAAGAGATTTGGAAACAGTTCCAGAAGGTTATAGACTTTACTGGCTAAAAGTAGACAATGCTTCAACATATGCTAACTCAATATATCCTGGTGATAAAATAGATTTATGGCTTAAAACTAAGAATGAAGGCAAATATGTATACGAAGAATTTATAACAAATATTGAAGTTCTTAGTGTTAAAGATTCAAAAGGACAAAATGTTTTTGATGTATCAAGCGGAAGAACTCCAGCAGTACTTGTATTTGCAGTAACAGATGAAATGTTCTCATACTTAAGTAAAATAGGTTATTTAAGTGGTATGGATTTATATCCAGTTCCAATTAACAAAAAGAATTCAGATAAAGATGCTACTACAGAAATAACAAATGATGCTTTAAGAACATTAATCGATAGCCAAGCTAGAAATGTTACACCAGATACAAATGAATCAAATAATGATAATAATACAAATAATGAATAAAAGAGGGTGTTACTAGTGAATGATGCTGTATTTTCACAAATAGATTTTGGACCTTTAAAAGAGTTTTTAGAAGAAGATAACATAACTGACGTATCATATTCAAATGGTGGTCAAGTTTGGCTAAAAACTCTTGATAAAGGTGTATATAGGGTAGAGCGACCAGAAATAAATAATGCTTTAATGGAAAAGCTTGCTTTTCAATGTTCAAATGTTATGGGTAAAACATTTAATATGGCCCATCCATTTTTGGATGCTGAATCTGCAGAACTTCGTCTTAACTTTGTTCATGAATCTATAGCCACAAATGGTATTTGTTGTGTTATAAGAAAGACGCCTGCCAAAATCCGTCTGAACAAAGATAAACTGATAAATGAAAAATATGTAACAGAGGATTTACATGACTTTTTAATGACTTGTGTTGAAGGTCACTGTAATATTATTGTAAGTGGGGAAACTGGTTCAGGTAAAACAGAACTTGTTAAATATTTAGCTTCACACACAAAAGAAAATGAAAAAATAATAACAATTGAAGATACTTTGGAACTTCACTTAGATAAAATATTTCCACATCGTGATATTGTTGCTATGAAAACAAATAATATTGCATCTTACTCAGATGTACTAGTAACATGTATGCGACAAAACCCAAGATGGATTTTACTATCCGAAGTTCGTTCAGCAGAGGCAGTTACAGCAGTACGTAACTCAATATCATCTGGACACAACATTATATCAACAATTCACTCAGATAGAGCTTTAAACATACCAATGCGTTTATATAGTTTGCTAGAAAACAGTCAAGATATAGACCAATTCTTAAAGTCAATTCACAGATATGTTCAAATTGGTGTTCATGTTAAAGGTTACATGAGTAAAGAATTAGGTAGATTCCAACGTGAAATAATCGAAGTCGTAGAATTTTATGTTGATGAAAATAACGAAGCAAAATCCAATATTATCTTTAAAAAAAGTTTAGATGGCAAGTTCAGTTTTAATAACCCAAGTAAATATCTAATTGACTATTTAGGTGTTCAAGGTGTAACATTAAAACCAGATTATTTTGTCAAATCAAAAAATGACACAAATTCAGAAGCTGAAATAGAAAGCTTATAACAGAAAGGAGCGTTTAATATGTTTACAGTTAATTTAACAAGTTATTTACCAGAATTGTTAATACTATTAGCAATTGCTACAGTGGTTTTAATAGCTCGTCGAAATCCTGGCGAAAACGTATATAAATATGTAACAAATAAAGCAACTGATATGTATGATAAATACGCTCCATACTCATTTAAAATGGTAAGAGAAAAAGCAGTTGAATTAGGACAAGAATATACTCCAAGACAATATTTAACACAAGTTATAATTCTTGGTGGTATAGCAGCTTTAGTAGGATATTTTTACTTTTATAGTATTGTCATTGCTGTAATATATGCAATTGTAGCCATAGCATTTATACCATATCTTGCTTATTTAAGACTACAAAGAGTGTATAGTGAATATATATTTGAACAAATACAAACATATACAACAAATGTTATAATGGAATTTAATACAACTCAAAGTTTTGTTAAAGCTCTTGAAGGTGTTAGAGATTCAGGGATTCTTGAAGAACCAGTTGTTAGTGATGTCAAAAAGATGATTGAAATGTCATATCAAAATGGTACCATAGATGAATCAATAACTTATTTTAATAGCAAATACCCATTTTACATGGTAAAAAATATGCATCAATTATTCCTACAAATAACAAAAGAAGGTGCCAGAGATTCAGGACAAGCATTAGAAAATATGTCACTTGATATTGATGCCTTAGTAGAAGGTGTATATCGTGACCAAATGGACAGAAATAATTTCCATGGCAGATTCCTAAGATTCGGTTTAATTTTATATTTACTCGTTATAGTTTTAAGATTCATGTTAGGTGAAGACAATTATATTAAATTACTAGATATATGGTATGTACAAATTATTTTACATGCTATTGTCATTATAAATGCTTTCTTTATGTTAAGTGGAGAAAAATACTATAATGAAGATGTAGGAGGAGAATAATGCAAATAGAAGTTATTATTGTCGCTGTAATCGTATTTGGTATAATGACTATAACTGGTCAAATAAGTATTAATCAGCTTATAAGTGATAATCAAATGCTTTTTATGAAGCTAAAAGAAAAAGATTGGGATTTTTTAGTTAGAGCTAAGTATGGAAATAATGTTAATCCAGATATTCTCTTTAATAAAAGAATAAAAAATGCTTTAATTACTATGGCTATAGCATTTGCCTTTTTAATCAAAGACTTAAATGCTGTTAAAGTATTATTAATATTTGTCCTAGGAGTATTTGTCTTTAAAACATCTTATAATGATATAAAAAAATATTATCAACGACATATGTCTGAAATAGACTCGATGTTACCACATTATTTAAAAAACCTAGAAATATTAATTCAACATTATACTGTACCAGTTGCTATTGGTAAATCAATGGCTGAATCACCAGAAATATTTAAAGATGGATTACAAGAAATGATTGACTCTATAAATTCTGGGGATGATACGATCGAACCATATATGGAATTTGCTAGAAAGTATCCAGTACGTGATTCAATGCGTATGATGCGTTTATTATATCGTCTAAGTTTAGGACGTCAAGAAAGAAAACAAGAACAAATACTAACATTTTCAAGATCAATATCTTCACTTCAACAAAAAGCTCGTGAAACAAGATACAAAAATAGACTAGAAAAAATGGAAGGCAAAACCATGAGTATGCTTATAACAACTGGGGTAGGATTAATGATATTACTAGTTTTAGCTGTTATACAACTTATGGACATATAAATTTACAAAAAGTTTAAAATATAATTGATATTTTAAGGAAATTAAGTTATAATAAAAATATATTAAAAGGAGGATAACAAATGAAAGAAGCTACTGGAGAATTAAATATGACTGTAGTTACTGTAGTTGCAATTGCTGCTGTTGGTGCTTTCTTCTATTTCTTTATCTGGCCTGGTATTCAAGCTGGACTTTCAAGAAATACTTGCCTAAATCTATGTCCAGGCGGAGAATTGGACACAGCACAAGGACGTGGTGGTGTAGATGTTAATAACAGAACTTGTTTTTGTGCAGATGGAACACAAATAGATTTTGGCGACGAAGAATAAGACAAAACATAAGAGGTGAAAAATGAAAGAGGCTACAGGAGAATTAAATATGACGATAATAGTTTCTATATCGATCGGTATCTTGGCAGCCTTTTTTTTCGGCTTTTTATGGCCAATGATTAATGGAAATTTTCAAAAAAATTCACAATGTAGCAAAGCTATATGTGATTGTAGTACTGAAGTAAGAAATACAATAGAAAACGAAACTGGTCAAAAAAATCATTGTTTATGCAGAAATAGTGCAACAGATGAAAACACTTTTTATTGCCCATTCAAAGGTTAGGAGGAAATTATGAAAGAATCGATGAGTGTAACATATATATTTCAAATAGTAATACTATTTATTCTATTATTTACAGCAATAATGGCTTTAACAATAAATAATTCCAACGCCTTTGGAATTAAAGATCAAATAGTAAATATATTAGAAGCAAATGGTGGAAATTACTTAGAAGACGGAAATTTAGATGAAGAAATAATAAATTTAATAGAAAGTACATCATATCGTACAACTGGAAAATGCGATGAAGATTATCAAGGTTTTGATAGAACTGGAGCTGCTGTTTCATCTAATCAAGATGCATCAATATGCATAAAAGAAGTAAATGCAACAGATGGTGTAGATAATTATCTATCGGATATTTTTGGCACTGGTAAAGTTGCAACAGGTGATTTTATGCCAGGCAAATATTATCAAATAGTAGTATTTTTCCAATTAGATTTACCAGTTGTAAAACAAGTTTATAATTTTAAATCTAAAGCTGAAACAAAAGTTATATATCAAAAATAAGGAGAAAAATTAAATGAAAACAGTAAGTGAATCAACATGGACATTTCAAATGATTATCTTCTTCATTCTAATATTTGCTTGTTTTCTAACTTTAGTTTTAAGTTATAATAAAGCTTATACAATAAAGAATCGTATGCTTAATATTATTGAAAAATATGAAGGTGTAACACCAACATCAGCTGAGCTAATAAATGACTACATATATAATAAAGGATATACCAATACTGGTAAATGTCCAGAAAACTGGATGGGAGCAATAAATATAGATGGAGAATTTGAGTTATCAAAAAGTGATAACAGATATTTATATTGCTTTAAAAAAAGTTATAAAAATAATTTAGTATATTATGATGTAAAAGTTTTTTTTAGATTTAATTTACCTGTTATAGGTAGTATAGCAAACTATGAAATAGATGGAACAACAAAGACTTTTATAGGTGCAGAAGATCAAATAGAGGAGTATTAATATGAATGTAATAGTATCAAATAAATATCAATCATTATTATCAAGTTTAAATATAGATGTAATCAAAAGTATAAATGGAGAATTTACAGTAGAAGAATTAGTAAGTCAATTTCAAAGTTTTTACTTTAATAAAATGATTATAGACATAACAGCAATAAAAGGTTATGAAGAAATAACAGTAATGCAAAATTTATCTGTAAATTTTGATATGTCTAAAGTTATTTTATTACTAGATGATTCAGAAAAAGTTAATTCTCCAGTATATATATCACAATTAATATCTATGGGAATATACAATTTCACCAGTGATATAAATACAGTAAAATACCTAATAGATAATCCCAATCAATACAAAGATGTAGCAAACTATCATAATATAAGTGGATTTAAGAAACCAGTATTAAATGAAAGATCTGTTGATAATACTCGTGGTAAAATAGGGCAAAAGATTATTGGCTTTAAAAACATTACAGAACATGCTGGTGCAACAACACTAATATATTTGCTTAAATTACACTTAGAAAAGGCATATAATGTTAAAGCTGTAGAAATAGATAAAAATGACTTTATATATTTTAATGATAATACACTTGAAAGTGTATCAAGTTTAGGTTTTAATGATTTTTTAAGTAATAATACCAATTATGATATAATTTTAGTTGATTTAAATGATGGAAACGTATCTGAGTACTGTCATGATATAATTTATTTAATTGAACCAGGTCTTATTAAATTAAATAAGTTAATTAGAGAAGACAATGCTATATTTACTAAATTAAATGAAAAAAAGATAGTTCTTAACAGAAGTGTACTTGACACAAAAGATGTACAAGATTTTGAAAAAGAAAGTGGAAGTAAAGTTTTTTTCAATATGCCTTGTTTAGATGATAAGTTAGATGATCAAATGGTAGTTAATGCTTTTTTAACAGCCTTAGGTTTTAGTAGAATAGATGCAAATGGAAGTTCAGGAATATTTAGTATATTCAAATAGGGAGGTAATGGAATATGAATTTTTGTTATAAGACTGCAAGTGTATGGTTATTTATTGGTAAATTATTATTCATTTTAAAGATATTAATACCAATAGCTATTATAGTATTAGGAAGCATAGATTTAGGAAAAGCAGTAATTTCAAGTGATGATAAATCAATAAAAACAGCTAGTACCAAGCTATTAAAAAGAATAGTAGCTGGAATATGCATTTTTTTCATACCAGTTATTATAAAAGTGTTATTTTCTATGATTGGCATTATAAGTGATGAAATAAAAAATGACTATATAAATTGTATAAACTGCATTACAGATCCGTATAACAATTGTGATGCATCGTATGAAGGCAATATATACAAAAAATAATTGACTTTAATGTAAAATTAGGGTAAAATAAATATATACAGAAGGAGGAAAGTTTTATGAATTTTTGTGAAGATGCTGGTTCAGTTTGGTATACTCTTGGAATGTTTATGTTAGTATTCAAAGTTGTTATTCCAGTACTATTGATTGTTTTTGGAATGGTAGACTTAGGAAAAGCTGTAATATCAAGTGATGACAAAGCTGTATCAAAGGCTGCTAAAACATTATTAAATCGTGTTATAGCTGGGGTATGTATTTTCTTTATTCCAACTATTGTAGGATTAGTATTTAAAATGGTTGGGGCATTTGGTGAGGTTAAAAATCAATATGATTATTGTGCTGCATGCGTAAGTAATCCAACCGGTGATAAATGTTCAGGTATAAAAAATAATGGCTAAAAAAAATTAATAATTTAAACTTAACAAATGAGAAATTATTATTTCTCATTTGTTTTTTATTTATAAAATATTTGATAAAAGATAAAGTATTACAGAATGTCAATATATCATTTTAAATAATATTATACAAAATGTGTAGATATAACAAATTAAAATTAATTCATAAAAAATAGAGCTTATTCAGCTCTATCTTCATATTCTCCAGTATAAGTATATCCTGCAAGTGATTTTTCTTTGCTCCATTTATATTCAAATGTTCTATGTGTCCAAGTATATTCAGTGTCAGTATCTATAATAGCATAGTCTTCATACTTAGATGCATTAGAAGCTAAATCCCATTTACATTTGCTTTCTCTTGTATAACTAACATCAAATTTCAATGGTACAAAATATACATTTTGACTTAAATTGCTAGCATAATATGGTGATACACCATTTAAATTTTTATAATTAATTGTAATTGTTGTAGCATAATTTCCTTCAGCTCTATTATAATAAGCTCCAGAAACTTCAAATGTAAAGTTATTTTTCTTTAATGAAGTATTTCTAAATGTTGAGGCATTATTTATTGCAACATTATATTTTCCTGTATTACCAGTCATATATAGGTTACCACGATTGTTAATATAAGCTTGATAGTCAGTATTTGAATTACTGAAATAAGATTTACTATTGCCTACAATAGCAACACTATTAACATCACTAGGTAAATCTAGGAATTGAACTTCATAGTTATATTTACCAACTTTAGTAGTATCAGTAACATATCCAGTTGAATAATAAGTTTTTTCATATTCTTTACAATAATTATTAGTTTCTACCAATTGTTTTTTATTTTCAGCATTAGAAGCATTAGAGTAACCATTTTCCCAATCACTATATTTTACATATTTATAATATCTAACCTTGGTAGGTGTAGGATTAGGTTTGTTGTTATCGTTATTATTATTATTATTATTGTTATTATTATTGTTATTGTTGCAATTTGTTTGACAACAACCATTTGAACAAGTTATTTTTATTGTAACCTTAGTAGTAACTGTTGTTTTAGTACTTGTACTAGTGCTTGAACCATTTCCTTTACTAGTATTAGTATTATTTGAACTATTGTTACTATTTGTATTATTGTTAGTATTACTATTATTCTTATTTGTATTAGAATTTGTATTATTAGAGTTATTATTGATGTTATTGTTATTATCAACAACATCAGTATTAGTTTTTGTATTATCTACTGTACAAGTTCCATTATCACATGAAGTCTTTTCAATAGTAGTAACAATAAAGTCTGATTGTTTTCCACAAGTTAAACTAACTTTTAATGCATAATTACCATCAGCAGTTTTAGTAGTTTGAATGTAACTTGAATTATTATCACAAGTTTTACCATCGTTAGTAAAATCGATTAATAACTTTTGGTTAATCATTTGTGCTAGTGTTACTTTTTCAGTTGCACCAACTTTTTCAGGTAATTTTGATTTTGTGAAATATTCAAATGCTGCAGTTTTCATAGTGTTTATATTATTAATATATTCACTATTACTATCAGCTAATGTGTTACTAGATTTAGTTGAACTATTGCCGGTTACTTTAACAAATATCCAACCAGCTATAAACACAATAACTGCAAGAATCACAAGTTTAATTGCAAGTGATCCCCAATTTAAACTTAAACTTTTCTTTCCATCTTCGTACATATAACGTACCCCCTTCATTTGGAAAATCCTCTTTTCCTTTAAGTCGCCATTATTTTACCATAAAATATTCATTTTGTCAAATTTTATGCAATAAAAATTGTGGTATTTACAATAATTATATACTTTTGAAAAACTAATATTAAATATCTTTCTTAAAAAGTATATTTTGAAAGAATATTACTTGACTACAAATATATGTTTGTGATATATTATTTCTGCATGAAAATTATCTTTTTGTGTCAAAATATGAAAAAGAGGTGTTTACTTATGAATAATGATAAAATAATAATAAAAGGAGCTAGAGAAAACAATTTAAAAAATGTAGATTTAGAAATTCCTAAAAATAAGTTAGTTGTTATGACCGGAGTATCAGGTTCAGGAAAAAGTAGTTTAGCATTCGATACTATTTATGCGGAAGGACAACGAAGATATGTAGAAAGTTTATCTGCTTATGCCCGTCAATTTATTGGTGTAAATGAAAAACCAGATGTAGACTCTATTGAAGGATTATCACCATCAATATCAATTGACCAAAAATCTACAAACAAAAATCCACGTTCAACTGTAGGTACTATAACTGAAATCTATGATTATTTACGTCTTTTATTTGCTAGAATTGGTAGACCTTACTGTCCAACACATCATACACCAATTAAAAGTCAAAGTATTGAAGAAATGACTAATAAAGTAATGGAATACAAAGGAAAAACAGTTACTATATTAGCACCTGTAGTTCATGGCGAAAAGGGAACACATAAAGATTTATTTGATGAACTTCGTAAAGAAGGTTTTACACGTGTTCGCGTAAATGGCAAAAATATGAGTTTAAATGAAGAAATAACTCTAGAAAAAAATATTAAAGACAATATAGATATTATAATAGATAAAATTACTGTAGATAATGAAGAATATAGCAGAATATTTGAAGCCGTAGAAACAAGCACCAAGAAAGCTGATGGTAAAGTAGTATTACTAGTTGATGATGAAGAAATATTCATGAGTGAAAAATATGCTTGTGAAATATGTAATTATTCAATACCAGAACTAGAACCAAGATTATTTTCATTTAATGCCCCATACGGAGCTTGTGAAGAATGTAAAGGCTTAGGTACAAAGCTTCATATCAGTAAAGATTTACTAATACCAGATCCTAATAAATCTTTAGTGGAAGGTGCTATATCTGCTTTAAGCATGGACTCAAATATGTACTTTACACAAATAGAAACAGTATGTAAAAGGTATGATATCAATATGTTTGCACCTGTAAAAGACATTCCTGAAGAAAAATTAAACTATATATTATATGGTACAGATGAAATACTTGAATTTAAATATGTATCCAAAAATGGCAGTACCAGAAATACAAAAGGTACATATGAAGGTGTAATTCCAACACTAGAAAGAAGATATGTTGAAACAAAAAGTGGATGGATCAGGGAATGGCTTCAAGGGTATATGATTGAAACAGAGTGTCCAGTTTGTAAAGGAAAAAGATTACAAAAATCAGTATTATCTATATATATTAATGATAAGAATATTTTTGATATGTGTGATATGTCTATAAGTGACTTACTTGATTTTGTTAAAAAGTTAAAACTAAATAACGAAGAAAAAGAAATAAGTAACCTTATATTAAAAGAAATAATTTCTAGACTAGAGTTTTTAAATAACGTTGGTTTATCATATTTAACTTTAACAAGAAGTGCAGGAACATTATCTGGTGGGGAAGCACAAAGAATAAGACTTGCCACTCAAATTGGTTCAAAATTATCTGGTGTTTTATATGTTCTTGATGAACCAAGTATAGGGCTACATCAAAAAGATAATGAACGTTTAATTAATTCATTAAAAGAAATGCGTGACTTAGGTAACTCATTAATTGTTGTTGAGCATGATACAGATACTATGCTAGCATCAGACTATTTAGTAGATGTAGGACCTGGCGCAGGTGAATATGGTGGACAAATTATGGCAGCAGGAACACCTGAAGAAGTTATGAAAAATCCAAATAGTTTAACAGGAAAATATCTAAGCGGAGAGTTAAAAATAGAAGTTCCAGAAAAACGAAGAAAAGGTAATGGTTTAAAAATTAGTATTAAAGGTGCCAAAGAAAATAATTTGAAAAATGTAAATGTAGATATTCCTCTTAATAAATTAGTTGTTGTAACTGGTGTATCAGGTTCAGGTAAATCTTCACTCATCAATGAGGTATTATATAAAAAACTAGCATCAGAAATTTATAAAAGCAAAGTAGTTCCTGGAGCATGTAAAGAAATAACTGGTCTTGAAAATATTGATAAAGTAATTCAAATAACTCAAGATGCTATAGGTAGAACCCCAAGAAGTAATCCAGCAACCTACGTTGGAGTATTTGATGATATTAGAGATTTATTTTCTCAAACAAAAGAAGCCAAAATGCGAGGCTATGACAAAGGACGTTTCTCATTTAATGTAAAAGGCGGAAGATGTGAAAATTGTTGGGGAGACGGTGTTAAAAAAATTGAAATGCATTTCCTAGCAGATGTTTATGTTCCATGTGATGTATGTAAAGGTAAAAGATATAATAGAGAAACTCTGGAAATAAAGTATAAAGGCAAAAACATAAGTGAAGTTTTAGATATGAGAGTAAGTGAAGCACTAGAATTTTTTGAAAATGTTCCGAAAATTTACAATAAATTAAAAGTAATGATGGATGTTGGACTTTCATACATTAAATTAGGACAATCAGCACCTACATTATCAGGTGGAGAAGCTGGTCGTGTAAAACTTGCTAAAGAACTTCAAAAAAAAGCAACAGGAAAATCAATATTTATACTTGATGAACCAACAACAGGACTTCATTCTGATGATATCAAAAAACTATTAGTTATCCTAAATAGAATTGTGGATAACGGAGATACAGTTATAGTAATTGAACACAACCTAGATGTTATAAAAGTGGCAGATCACATTATAGATTTAGGCCCAGATGGTGGTAAATATGGAGGAAAAATCATTGCAACAGGAACACCAGAACAAGTTGCAAAATGCAAGGGTTCATATACAGGTGAATTTTTAGCCAAAATACTATAGTAATGAAATTTTCTAAAATATGATATTTTTATTAAGCACTACACTTCTATTAAAATGTGTAGTGTTTTTTCTAGAATAAAGTTTTATTAATAAGAAACAACTTTAAAATGTAAAATTTTACATAAAATTATAAATACGATATTAATAATAGATAAATTTAAAAAAATTTGTTACAATATTAATGGAGAGTGAATTTATGAATAAATATATTTTTGAAATTGGCAATTTTAAATTAGAATGGTATTCAGCCTTAATAATAGTTGCAGCCATGATTGGTATAACAATGGTTTTAAAAGAAGCCAAAAGATACAAATATCCAACCGAATTTGTTTTTAACATGATATTCTGGGCCATAATATTTGGTATTATCGGGGCTAGAGCGTATTATGTATTATTCAATTTGGAATTATATGATAGTTTTTGGGAAGCTTGTAAAATATGGGAAGGTGGACTTGCTATTCATGGAGGTATAATTGCTGGAGTTTTGGTTATTCTATTATATTGTAAGAAATATAAAGTAAGAAGTATCAGAATGTTTGACTTTTTAGCCCCAGCTATGCTTCTTGCCCAAGCAATCGGTAGATGGGGGAATTTCTTTAATGGTGAAGCTCATGGACCTGCAACAACACTAGCCCATCTACAAAATTTACATATTCCAGAATTTATTATAAATGGTATGAATATTGATGGAATATACTATACCCCAACATTTTTATATGAATCGATTTGGTGTCTAGTAGGACTTTTACTACTTCTTATAATAAGAAGATTAAAGATTACCAAAGTTGGTCAACCATTTGCGTTATACTTAATGTGGTACGGACTAGGTCGCTTTATAATTGAGTCAATGCGAACTGACTCTTTAATGTTAGGTGGTTTCAAAATGGCACAAATAGTATCTGTAATAATGATTTTTATAGGATTAATAATTATTATGATTACTGGTAGAAAAGGTCGATATGAAGATTTATATGATCAAGATGAAAATGAGGTAATAAGGTTCTAAGGAGGAATTTTATGTACGATATAATTATAATTGGCATGGGTATAAGTGGTATAACTGCAGGTATTTATGCTAAACGCAGTAATAAAAAGGTATTACTTATTGATAAAGGTATGCCCGGAGGCCTTTTGAATAACATAGATAAAGTTAGTAATTATCCAGGAGTTCCTGAAATAACTGGCCCAGATTTTGCTGAAATTCTTGAAAAACAAGTTAAATCATTAGATATTCCATATGTTTTGGAAGAAGTAAAAAGTTTAGAATTAAACGAAGAAACTAAAAAAGTAATAACCGAAAACAATACATATGAGGCTAAAAGAGTAATATTAGCAATGGGAAGAAAACCAAAATATTTAGGCTTAGATAATGAAAAATCTTTACTTGGAAAAGGCTTGTCGACATGTGCAGTATGTGATGCATTCTTTTACAAAAATGAGAATATAGCAATCGTAGGTACTGGCAATAGTGCTCTTCAAGAAGCGTTATATCTAGCAAATATCGTTGGCCATATTTATATTATCAATCGAAGAGATGATTTTCGTGGAGAAGAAATTCTTGTAGAAAATATAAAGAAAAATCCTAAGATAGAAATAATTTACAATGCTAATATCGAAAGTATGAATGAAGAAAATAACAAATTATCCAGTATAACTCTAGATAATGGTACCACATTAAATGTTAAGGGTGTATTTATCTATGTCGGATATAGACCCGTAACAGATTTTATACCAAAAGAAATACTTGATGAAAATGGTTATGTAAAAGTAAATGAAAAATTAGAAACAGAAATAAATGGAGTATATGCTATCGGCGATATCATTAATAAAGATAC
>ULWY01073393.1_pt1 | contig 19470 bp, 18 predicted proteins | sample 1960761 | NCBI WGS metagenome assembly ULWY01 (sample SAMEA4835824, study PRJEB28245) | human gut metagenome | biome: gut microbiome; material: fecal sample | place: Denmark | collected 2008 | reverse complement strand
TCAGTTCCAATGTGGGGGACCTTCCTCTCAGAACCCCTACCGATCGTAGCCACGGTGGGCCGTTACCCCGCCGTCAAGCTAATCGGACGCATCCCCATCCCTTACCGGACAATTCCTTTCGTCAGACATATATGCATCTCTCTGACTGCATCCCGCATTAATCCGCCTTTCGACGGGCTGTGCCGGAGTAAAGGGCAGGTTGGATACGCGTTACTCACCCGTGCGCCGGTCGCCATCAGGAAATGCAAGCATCTCCCATGCTGCCCCACGACTTGCATGTGTTAAGCCTGTAGCTAGCGTTCATCCTGAGCCAGGATCAAACTCTACATTGTAAAATATCTTTTATCTACCACCGCTTCTTCATAAAGAATCCACGGCAGAGGAATTTGTCTCTGTTCAGAATTACCATCTTATAGATTTAAAGCTCAATAAACTAATCAACGGATTTGTTAACCCATGATCTCAATATTATTGAAATCGCTTCTTGTACTACTTTCTCTGTCTTTATGTAAGCTTGTTCAAAGAACTCTTTCTTATGTTGCTTGAGGTTATTTATTAACCGAAAGCAGATGCAAAATTAATGCAAAATCCACATCCCTCCAAATATTTTTCAAAAAAAAGTTGCCCAAATATGCGTATTTTAACACTTGTTTACATTTTAAGGCTTTCTATCTATGCTATACCACCCAAATACACATTATTATATATAACGCAGGCTCTCACAGTCCTGTTTGTTTTAGAATAAAGAGAGATAAGCCACATACCATATTCCGAAAGAATCAGAAATACATTATGAAAAAGTACATATAGATGACTCAAAAATATATATCGGGACATTAAACAGCCAATATAAAAACACGATACAGCCCGTTCCGTAACTCGAAACGGGCTGTATCGTAACCGCAAAAAGCGGATATGGATGTAAAAAACATTAATAACGGGCGAATAGCCTCATGAGAAATTCCAGGCAGGAATTGCGTTACTTATATAAGTATTGTATTCAAGCAATAAACCAACACATCATTCTCCTCCGTGCGTCATTCATAAACCTCGTCGATGCCCAAAGTGCTGTTTTCCTCGTCTAACGCACAAGGATCGAAATCGTAAGGCATGTCGAACTTGACGGATGAGTCGTATCCCAAAGTCTTGTCAGCATAGACTTTTTTCATGAAGTACGCCCATATAGGCAATGCCATAGTGGCTCCCTGCCCCATTCTCATAGAGTCGAAGTGCACATCACGGTCCTCTCCTCCTACCCAACAGCCACTTACAAGCTGCGGAGTGAAGCCTACGAACCATGCATCGGAATTACGGTTGGTCGTACCAGTCTTACCTCCGATCTCCCCTGGGATGTTATACTTATATCTCAGTCGTCCGGCCGTACCGCCATCTACGACTCCCTTCAGAAGGACAAGCATCTTATTTGCGCTCTCCTCACTGATAACCTCATTCATTCGAGGTCTGAAATTGGCAATGACATTACCTTCATTATCTTCTATCCTTGTTACAAACAACGGAGCAGTGCGTATGCCATGATTTACGAAAGTGGTATATCCGCTCACCATCTCGGCAACAGAAACCTCACACGGTCCGAGACACAGAGACATGGAAGGATATATATCCGGATTATTGATACCGAAATCGTGCAACAGACTTACGAACTGCTGCGGATTGAGCTTACTCATAAGATAGGCCGATATCCAGTTGTTTGACTGAGCAAGTCCCCACTTCAGCGTGACGAGTTCGCCGTAACGCTTGCGGCTCGTGTTGCGCGGAGTCCAAGGCTTGCCGCCCACAATATAGGTCTGCTGTACGTTAGGCGCCTTGTCGCAAGGCGAGAAACCGTTCTCCATTGCCAGTGCATAAAGGAACGGTTTTATGGTAGATCCTATCTGACGTCTTCCGTTCATCACCATGTCATACATGAAATGCGAATAGTCCAGTCCGCCGACATAAGCCTTCACCTCACCAGTCTTCGGGTCCATGCTCATGAATCCGGCCCTGAGGAACGACTTAACATAACGAATGCTGTCAAGCGGCGTCATCACGGTGTCTATATCGCCATGATATGTAAATACGGACATTTCGACCGGCGTATGGAACGCCTTCTTTATTTCCTCGTCAGAAGCTCCAGCTGCCTTCATCTCCCTATATCTCTCACTCTGCCTTACCGAGCGTTCCATTATCTGGCTCACCTGCTTGGCTGTCAGCGCATCGGAAAAAGGAGCATTGCGTTTCTTGCGTTTTTCCTTGAAGAACTCAGGCTGCAGATATTTCGCCACATGACCGTAAACCGATTCCTCCGCATAGCGCTGCATCCTTGAGTCAACGGTGGTATAAACCTTCAATCCGTCCGTATTAAGATTATACGGCTTACCGTCTTTCTTGAAATTCTTGTTACACCAACCGTACAACGGATCGCTCACCCACGCAATGGAGTCGAGCACATACTGTCTTTGGTTCCAGTCGGGATAATTGTCACGCTCCGGACGTTCGGCCGTCATATACATTCTAAGGAACTCGCGGAAGTAAGGCGCGATGCCGTTTTTATGGTCAGTACGGTGGAAATCCAGATTCAGCGGTTCGTCAGAATACTGATTATATTCGGCTCTCGACAGATAGCCCGCCTTTCTCATCTGATTGAGCACCACGTTGCGGCGCTCCCTGCAACGCTCGGGATATCTGACAGGATTGAACAGCGACGGATTCTTGCACAATCCTATCAATGTAGCAGCCTCTGTCACCGTGAGATCTTTAGGCTCCTTATTAAAATATGTATTAGACGCAGTCTTTATTCCGACAGCATTATGCAGGAAGTCGAAATAATTGAGATAAAGAGCTATTATTTCCTCCTTTGTATAATAGCGCTCCAACTTAACGGCAATAACCCACTCTATCGGTTTCTGCAAAAGTCTTTCCACCGTGCTTCCGGCTGTTTCGGAATAGAGCTGCTTTGCCAACTGCTGCGTAATGGTAGAGCCGCCTCCCGCACTCTCCTGGCCGAGGAGTCCTCTCTTCACCATCGCACGTCCGAGTGCTATGAAGTCGATTCCGGAATGGTCGTAAAAACGTTCATCCTCCGTAGCTATAAGCGCCTGCACAAGATGCGGAGAAAGATTGGAATAAGAAACGCATATACGGTTCTCTCTGTTCAGATTCCATGTACCGATCACTTTGCCGTCAGACGAATAAATCTGCGTGGCAAACCTGCTTATAGGATTCTGCAAGTCCTCGAGCGGAGGCATATATCCTATCCATCCGAACCATATGGCCGTAAACGCCACCGCACCCGTGACAAAACCTAAAACTAATAATCCCCAAAGAAAATGAACAAATATTTTTCTCATGACCGGAAACCGATTTTTCGGCAAAGATAATGTAATTAGAATAAAAAGCAAAACAAATATACCTATATTTTATATAACGCATCACGCGCACAACGGCACGCAGCCATAACGGCGACATGGGGGCAACACGATGAAAAGCCGTGTGTCATCAACCGCGACACCCGGCAATCGCAGTCGTCCGGCATGTCAATATCGTTATGATAGAAGCTCAAGAGAAATTCGCAGCGGATTGGTTTAAATAAAAAATCGCGGCTTCGATGAAGAATAAGTGTTGATTGTTTCTGATGAAACGAAACCAAAGGGGCAGCTTACAGATTGTAACCGGATTTTGATTTTCCCGCTTGAGTTTTCTGTTCTACCCCGAAAAATAAGCGCATATTTGCGGACAGACTCTCACTCGGGCGCAAATACGCGAAAAATAAGAGGTTTTCGCAAGATACTGAATATCAACAGCTTAACTTCAGAGGATGTTATTTCACTTTGCAATATACACCATTTCGGCATGCGAAATGGCCTATATTGGAGTGCGATATGGTGCTTTTCAGCCCCCGAAATGGGCTTAATCAGACTGCGAAACGGGCAATATCAGAACGCCATTCGGTTTATTTCGGACTACGTTATAGGGTATATGCCTAAGTAGTTCGGGCTGAAACAGTCTTTATTACGTTCGATTTAACATCCCTTTACATCTCTTTTGAGAAAATATTTTGTCAAAATTCAGTCAAGAAAAATTGTAAGCATCTCCTTTAAGTTTCCTTGAAAAACACGGATATAAGCAGTGAGAAAAGGCATGGAAAGTATTTATCCGAAGAGTCGGAAGTATGCGCCCATCTTGCAATGATGATTTACCGGTTGTGACACGGTGGATTTATTATTTTGGCAACATTAATGTATTTTTGCGGCAACATCAGTTTTTATTATTACGTGACTCCCATGCCGTCCATGTTCATACCGCCCGCGTTAACCATAAGTATCCCGCCATTCCGTCGTTCTTCACAAACAATACCTTCCCCCACAGAACTGTTGATGAACTGCATAAATCTTACGAAAGATTGTATCATTAAATTCGCCGTGATGCGCGGATAAGTTTTTTATTTTTCCGGTTGTTTGTATGGTTAATCCGGATAAAGTATGTTGCAGTCAGCCATACACCAACAGCGGCCGGCCGAACGCCATACATACAGAGCGCAATATGCAAGACACAAAAATGCATCTGCTGAGTCATTAATCCACAACAAAGCCCGTTTAATTGAAAAAATATGATTAATTTAGCGGTCGAAAGCAAAAAATCATATAACATAATGAAACACGATTTCGTAACAATTGCCGACCTGTCAAAAGACAAGATCATGTACATGATAAGGCTGGCACAGGAATTCGAGAAACATCCTAACAGAGAACTGCTGAAGGGAAAGATTGTAGCAACCCTGTTCTTCGAACCGTCAACGCGCACAAGACTCAGCTTCGAGACAGCAGCCAACCGCCTCGGAGCCAAGGTGATAGGCTTCTCAGACGCAAAGGCATCGAGCGTGACAAAAGGCGAGACGCTGAAGGACACCATACTGATGGTGTCCAACTATGCTGATGTCATCGTGATGCGTCACTACATAGAGGGCGCGGCGCAATATGCGAGCGAAATATCACCGGTGCCGATAGTAAATGCCGGAGACGGTGCCCACATGCATCCGTCGCAGTGTCTGCTCGATCTCTATTCGATATACAAGACCCAGGGCACACTCGAGAATCTGAACATATATCTCGTCGGCGACCTGAAGTACGGACGTACGGTGCATTCGCTCATAACAGCCATGCGCCACTTCAACCCTACATTCCACTTCATCGCACCTGAGGAGCTCGCAATGCCTAACGAATATAAACTGTATTGCAAGCAGCACGGCATCAAGTTTGAGGAGCACACCGAATTCAACGACGAGATAATCGCAAATGCCGACATACTGTATATGACACGAGTGCAGAAGGAACGCTTCTCCGACCTCATGGAATATGAACGGGTGAAGAACGTATACATACTGAAAAACTCGATGCTGAAAAACGCGAAGGAAAACATGAAGATTCTCCATCCGCTGCCAAGAGTGAACGAAATAGCCTACGACGTTGACGCCAATCCGCACGCATACTACATACAGCAGGCCGGCAACGGTCTCTATGCACGCGAGGCAATCTTCAGTCATGTTCTCGACATTAGTATTGACGATGTGATAAACGACAATACTATAATTAAATAGTCATACACGAAACACAACAAAAACATCAATCAGTAAATCCATGAGTAAGACAGAAAGACTGGTTGCCGCAATTAAAAACGGAACCGTCATAGATCATATTCCGGCAGAAAAGACCTATCAGGTCGCATCACTTCTTGAGCTGCAGAAACTCAATACGCCGGTGACGATAGGCAACAACTATCCGTCAAAGAAATTAGGCAGCAAGGGTATAATAAAGATATCAGACAAATTCTTCACCGACGAAGAGATATCACGCCTGTCGGTCGTAGCACCAAAGGTTGTGCTTAACATCATACGCGACTACGAGGTGGTGGAGAAAAAGACAGTGGAGATACCCGACGAGCTGCGCGGAATCGTGAAATGCAACAACCCGAAATGCATCACCAACAACGAACCGATGGAGACTGTGTTCAACATTGTCGATAAGGAGCAGGGCATACTCAAATGCCACTACTGCGACAAGGAACAGGACATAAACAAGGTGGAACTGGTTTGACTTTCTGCATGAACCAGATTGCCGATAAAAGAAAAAGAATTAACTTTGCAACAAAGATTATTGCGCCTACAAACATATTTCATATAAACAAATACAGAAACCGAAATGAAAAGAGACCAGCAGATCTTCGATCTTATCGAAAAGGAACATCAACGCCAGCTGAAAGGCATTGAACTGATTGCATCAGAGAACTTTGTAAGCGACGAAGTGATGGAAGCCATGGGCTCATGGCTCACCAACAAATACGCAGAGGGATATCCCGGAAAGAGATATTACGGCGGATGCGGAGTCGTAGATGAAGTGGAGACACTCGCCATTGAAAGAGTGAAAAAGCTCTTCGGAGCCGAATATGCCAACGTGCAGCCGCACTCAGGAGCACAAGCCAACGCAGCCGTACTGCTGGCCGTACTGAAACCCGGTGACACATTCCTCGGACTGAACCTCGCACACGGAGGTCATCTTTCACACGGATCATCGGTCAACACATCGGGTATTCTGTATCATGCCGTCGGCTACAACCTCAACAGAGAGACCGGACGCGTTGACTACGACGAGATGGAACAGCTCGCCATAGAGAACAAGCCGAAACTCATCATCGGCGGAGGATCGGCATACAGCCGCGAGTGGGACTACAAACGCATGCGCGAGATTGCCGACAAGGTAGGCGCACTGCTCATGATCGACATGGCTCACCCGGCAGGACTCATTGCAGCCGGACTGCTCGACAACCCTGTGAAGTATGCACACATCGTGACATCGACAACCCACAAGACTCTGCGCGGACCGCGTGGCGGTATCATCCTCATGGGCAAGGACTTCGAGAATCCATGGGGCCTGAAGACCAATAAGGGACAGGTGAAGATGATGAGCCAGCTGCTCAATTCGGCAGTATTCCCTGGAACACAGGGCGGACCGCTCGAGCACGTCATCGCAGCCAAGGCAGTGGCATTCGGCGAGGCTCTGCAACCGGAGTTCAAGGAGTGGGCAAAACAGGTACAGAAAAACGCCAAGGTGCTTGCCGACGAACTCATGAAGCGCGGATTCACCATCGTGAGCGGCGGTACTGACAACCACTCGATGCTCGTAGACCTGCGCTCAAAATATCCTGACCTCACCGGTAAGGTGGCTGAGAACGCTCTCGTAGCAGCCGACATCACCGTGAACAAGAACATGGTGCCGTACGACACACGCAGCGCATTCCAGACATCAGGCATTCGCCTCGGCACACCGGCAATAACCACACGCGGTGCCAAGGAAGACCTCATGGTTGAGATAGCAGCCCTCATAGAGGAAGTGCTCAACGATCCGGAGAACGAGGAAGTGATAGCAAGCGTACGCCACAGAGTGAACGAGACGATGAAGAACTATCCTCTCTTCGCTTATTAAGCATAGGCAACAACAGAATAAGTAAACGGGAGGAGCGGTCTGCAAACGACCTTTCTCCCGTTTTCCGATATCACAAAAGACATGACACAACAAATCATCATATATATAATAATAGCCGCGGCTGTATTGAGTGCCGTTAAATGGGTGGCCGACACAATAAGGAATGCAAAAAAAGGCAATGCGGCCTGTGCGGGATGTCCTTTGGCCGAAGCCTGCAATGCTAAAAACAAGCGAAAATGCCCAAATATCGAAACAAATAATAAAAAAGACGCTTAAAATTTGCCGGATTAAATAAAAAATCATACCTTTGCAATCGCAAATGAAAACGGTGCCTTGGATGAGTGGCTTAGTCAACGGTCTGCAAAACCGTGTACGGCGGTTCGAATCCGCCAGGCACCTCTCGAAGAACTACAATTAATTGAATAAATTATTTGTAGTTCTTTTTGTTTAAATACCAATAACCTGACAATAACCAAAACGCAAACACTTATGAGAAAGACCTTCATCACTCTTCTGGCAGCACTGACTCTCGGTACAGGCCACATATACGCGCAAGGCTATCAGCCGGCACCCGAAAACCTTCAGGCAAGAAAGGAATTTCAAGACATGAAGTTCGGCATATTCCTGCATTGGGGCATCTACTCCATGCTTGCCGACGGCGAATGGGTGCAACACTCCAAACGTATAGACCGCAACGAATATTCCAAACTGGCAGGCGGATTCTATCCTTCACACTTCAACGCACACGAATGGGTAAAAGCATTCAAGGATGCCGGTGCGAAATACATCACAATAACATCGCGCCACCACGACGGTTTCTCAATGTTCGACTCTAAAGCCACCGACTACGACATCATTGACGCCACCCCTTTCAGGCGCGACATACTGAAAGAGCTGGCCGACGAATGTGACAGACAGGGCATAAAGCTGCACGTTTACTACTCGCACATGGACTGGTATCGCCCTGACTATCCGCTCGGCGATACAAGCAAGGCCCTGCCCCAGCCCGAAGGCTCCGCCGACTGGAACTCGTACTTCAACTTCATGAACGCACAGCTCACCGAGATACTGACCAACTACGGCAAGATAGGAGCAATATGGTTTGACGGAATGTGGGACCATCCTAAAGACTTCGACTGGCAGCTCGACGAGCAATACGCACTCATACACAAGCTGCAACCGGCATGCCTCATAGGAAACAATCACCACATGGCACCACACGATGGCGAGGACTTCCAACTCTTCGAGCAGGATCTGCCTGGCGAGAACAGCGCCGGATTCTCCGCAGGACAGGAAGTGAGCGACATGCTGCCGCTGGAATCGTGCCAGACCATGAACAACACGTGGGGATACAACATCACCGACAAGTCGTACAAATCGGCCGACGAACTGATAAGACGACTGGTGAAGTCGGCGGGAATGAACTCAAACCTGCTGCTCAACATAGGTCCGCGCCCTGACGGACAGCTGCCCGACGAAGCCATGGCAAGACTACAGGAGATAGGCAAATGGACCAAACGCTATGGCGAGACAATATACGGCACACGCGGCGGACTGATAAAGCCTCAACCATGGGGCGTCACCACACAGAAGGACAACACGCTCTACGTGCACATACTCGACCTCAAAGAGAAGAGCCTGACTATACCATTGAGCACTAAAAAGATAAAGTCGGCAAGGATGTATGACGACGGCAGCAAGCTGAATTTGCAGAAACACGGCAACGACTCCACCGTTATCAATCTGCCGGCAGTACCGCAAAGCGTTGATACGATTGTGGAGATAATGCTGAAGAAATAATGAGGTGAGAAGTGCGTCCGCACTGACTGATTGTATTAACATGCAATTATAAAAGACGAGTATGTTGATATAAAAAATCAGCTAAATAGAAAAACTATACCTCTCATAGACACCGTAATAAAATAAAAAGAAAAGCATAAATAAACGACAACGACCATTAAAATTATGACTTTAGCCCCCGCGGCAGTATAGAAAGCATCGTTTTGCACCATCACGAGGGCTTTTTTATGCGTTCAGGAAGTCTTTGTCACAATATGGGGGCTCCATATCACAAGCCCGGAATGACTTTCTCTGTAGCACGTGAAAAACATGTCACGACAATAGAAAAAACATAAACGACAGACAAAGTGAATATGTTGCGGCGACAAAAAAGAATGTATTGTGGAAAAAACGCGAATTTATCATCACGTGAGCAAATGTGTCCGTAACTGCCACTGCTCTTATGTTGCCTGGAAGTTTTCCGACATTCTGTTATACTTCAGTAATAGAACCAAGCTCCACCGAATTTCTACCGAGCCGGAACAAAACATAAAACGCAACGTCACTGCTTATCTAATGTGTCAAAACATGGCGGGCACACGGTTAATGCCAAGGAAACAAAAAAGGCTGTTCCGAATAATTTGGAACAGCCTTTCTGTGTGACTCCGACAGGATTCAAACCTGTAACCTTCTGATCCGTAGTCAGATGCTCTATTCAGTTGAGCTACGGAGCCATTATTTTTTGTTTGCGACTGCAAAGGTATAAATAATTTTTGTATCTACCAAAATTTATAACACAAAAATTAGAAAATAGGAAACGGGCAAGAAAATAAATGGAGACGGACAAACAAAAAAAGCTGTTCCGAATGATTTGGGACAGCTTTTAAGTGTGACTCCGACAGGATTCAAACCTGTAACCTTCTGATCCGTAGTCAGATGCTCTATTCAGTTGAGCTACGGAGCCTCATTTCTTGTTTGCGAGTGCAAAGGTATATATATTTTATATATCTACCAAACAATTCAGACACTTTTTTCAAAAAAATCTCCGAAAGCCCATTTTCATGCTATTCATCAACCTTGAGAATGGGCAGAGAGATGTGATATTTCACGGCGAGAAGCCTTATGGCACATATTATCAGGAACGAAACGATGACCGCCATGCTTACATCGAGCCCAGCAACCACCAATCCCCAATAGGCAAGTCCGCCCAAGACGCTGGCCATGGCATAGATCTCTTTGCGAAATATCACAGGCACATTGTTGAGCAGGACATCGCGTATCACGCCACCGGCAGAACCGGTGATGCAACCCATTATTATGGCAACCCAGAACGGATGACCGCAGTCGATGGTTTTCTGTAGGCCGGCTATTGTGAACAGGGCCAGGCCGAGTGTGTCGAACAGGAACCATGCGTTGTCGAGACGTTTCAGATAACGTGCGAAGACAATCACAAATATCTGGGCCAAGACCGTACAGACAAGATAGATGGACGATGTCATCCAGAACGGCGTCACGCCGAGCATGACGTCGCGTATGGTTCCACCGCCTATAGCCACAGCCACACCGCACACGAAGCCTCCAAACCAGTCGAAGCGCTTGGCTGCGGCATGGCGTATGCCGGAAATGGCGAACGCGAACGTGCCGAGAAACTCAATGATACGGAAAAGCGTTCCGTAGATTATTTGGTCGCTCATCTTCAAGGATTGACTACGTTCACAGGCGATCCGTCCATAAAGGCCTTCACATTGTCGATGGCGCACTTTACAAGTCGTGCACGTGCCTCGCGTGTAGCCCAGGCTATGTGAGGAGTAATGTATGCATGGGGCTGCTTGAACAGCGGATTGTCTGCCGAAGGCGGCTCGCTGCACATGACATCGGCACCGTAGGCGGCAAGCTGTCCGCTCTCGAGAGCCTCAGCCACGTCGCTCTCATTGACTACCGGTCCGCGACTGGTGTTGATTATGATTGCTCCGCGACGCATAAGCGCAATGGTGTCACGGTTTATAAGGTTGCGTGTGGTGTCGGTAAGCGGACAGTGCAGGGTGAGCACGTCGCTCGCAGCAAGCAGTCCTTTCATTGTGGTTTTCTGTATGCCTTCAGGCAATTCAGAGATGTGCTTGCTGGTAAACGCAAAGACATCCATGCCGAAATCCATGGCTATGCGGGCCACCTTGCTGCCTATGTTGCCGAGTCCGACGATGCCGAGCGTCTTGCCGGCAAGTTCGGTAAGAGGAGTGTCGGCATAGCAGAAGTCCTCGCCTGCGCTCCAACGTCCTTCACGGTTCTGCGAAGCATAATGGGCCACACGGTTGGTTATGTTCAGTATGTGCGCGAACGTCATCTGTGCCACACTGTCGGTGCTATATGCAGGAACGTTCGTCACCACGATGCCACGGCTGCGCGCAGCGTCTATGTCAACAGTGTTGAACCCCGTGGCAAGAACGCCTATATACTTGATATTGCTCAGCTGTGAGAGAACGGCAGCATCGAGCACTGTCTTGTTTGTCATCACGATCTCAGCATCGCCTATGCGACTTACAACTTCATCGGCCGAAGTACGCGGATAGACTACGAGTTCTCCGAATTCTTTCAACGGTTCCCACGACAGGTCACCGGGATTGGCGCAATAGCCATCCAATATAACGATTTTCATATATTTGTGTTATTTTGCTATATAATCCTTATTGTCAGTCAATCATCCTTATATCTGTCTCCCCAGCATCGCAACATCCACTGATACTGTTTTTCTTCGGATGGCGAGTGCTGGGCATGCCATATACGAGTGTCCGTGAGTTCGTCGGGCATGTATTGTTGCCTTACGAAATGTCCAGGAAAATCATGCGAGTACTTGTATCCGTCGCTGTAGCCGAGATTTTTCATGAGTTCAGTGGGAGCATTGCGCAAATGGAGCGGCACGGGCAGGTTGCCGGTACGCCGCACTGTCTCAAGGGCGTAATTAATGCCGTTGTATGCAGAATTGCTCTTCGGGCTTGTGGCAAGATATACAGCCGCCTCTGCCAGCGGTATGCGTCCCTCAGGCCATCCTATCTTGTTGACGGCATCGAAGGCGGCGTTGGCAAGAAGAAGTGCGTTGGGATTGGCCAGTCCGACATCCTCGGCTGCGCTTATCACAAGCCGGCGGGCAATGAACTTAGGATCCTCGCCGCCCTCAATCATGCGTGCCATCCAATAAAGCGCCGCATCGGGATCGCTTCCGCGTATGCTCTTTATGAACGCCGACACAAGGTCGTAGTGCATCTCGCCGTCCTTGTCGTAGGCAAGAGGGTTCTGCTGAAGACGGTTCACCACCATCTCGTCGGTTATGACTACGTCGCCACCCTCGGCCTCAACAACAAGCTCGAGGATGTTGAGCAGCTTACGCGCGTCGCCTCCGCTGTATCTCAGTATGGCGTCGGTCTCTTTCAGCTCTATGTGTCTGCGGCTCAGCTCCACGTCCTTAGTGATGGCACGGTGCAGCAGTTCGAGAAGGTCATCCTTGTCGAGCGGCTTCAGAACATACAGCTGACAGCGCGAGAGCAACGGCCGTATGACTTCAAACGACGGATTCTCTGTCGTCGCACCGATAAGCGTGACGATGCCCCGCTCCACCGCACCGAGCAGCGAATCCTGCTGCGACTTGCTGAAACGATGGATCTCGTCGATAAACAGAATGGGCGAAGCCGTGGAGAAGAACTGTCCTTTCTTTGCCCGCTCTATCACGTCGCGCACGTCTTTCACGCCGCTCGTCACGGCACTGAGCGTGTAAAATGGCGTCTCCAGCTTGTTGGCTATTATCTGCGCGAGTGTCGTCTTTCCGACTCCCGGCGGTCCCCATAAAATAAAAGAGGAGATGCGCCCCGCATCTATCATCCGACGCAGGACGGCACCCTCACCTACAAGATGTTTCTGACCGACGTATTCGTCGATGGTGCGGGGTCTCATTCTTTCTGCCAAAGGCTCACTCATATCTTGCACAAAATTAAAAAATATATGCGATACGGACAAAATTTCTATATGAAAAACTTGTGGATTAAAAGTAAAGTATATACTTTTGCAACGCCTCATTGCGACGTATTATGAAGATAACAATCATTCAAACAGACATACAATGGGCCGCGTTTGACAGTAACGCATCTGCTGCCCGAAACATCATATCCCATGCAGGAGAAAGTGATATGTACGTCTTGCCGGAAATGTGGAATACAGGATTCGCCGTCGCAAAAGAGGAAGTTTCGGCCTCAACATCAGGCCGGGCTCTTGAATGGATGCAGGAAACCGCGCGACTGACAAACGCAGCTATATGCGGAAGCATAGCTGTGGAAAGCGACGACAGGATAAACACGGCAGGACATCCATACAGAAACAGACTGTTCTTCGTAAAACCTGACGGCTCATACACATGGTATGACAAACATCACTTGTTCGGACCTGCCGGCGAAAACATAATGTTCGCCCCGGGAAACAAACGTGCTGTCGCCGAATGGAAAGGATGGAGATTCCTGTTGACAATATGCTATGACCTGAGATTTCCGTCATGGTTGCGCTATGACAACGACTACGACGCTATAATAAACGTGGCGAGCTGGCCGGATGTGCGCAACGAAGCATGGGACGTTCTCACAAGAGCAAGGGCAATAGAAAACCAATGCTATCTCATAGCATGCAACAGAACAGGACGCGACAAAACTGCCTACTATTCCGGGCACAGCCGGATTATAGACCCGGAAGGACGGATAATGGCGGAAGCTGAGCCTGGAAAGCAGCAATACATCAATGCAGTCATCGACAAAGACAAGCTGGACACATACCGGCAGACATTCAAGGTATTGGACGATAGAGACAATAAGTAACATTATAATATGAAACAACAGAAAGCTTTAACTCTTAAAACACTGACAAAGAGCAATGTGTGGGATTTACAGGAGAATGACATCCTGCACATGTGGGAATCTGCTGAAAGGGATGCCGACCTCAAGGATAACATGCGACACTATATCGATGTCATTCGAAGCGCATTCGACATGGAAGAAGTGAAAGTCGCAAAACCTGAGGTTATCAGCAAATACGAGGCCCGGGGATATAAAATAGGAACCATAAGAATAGACGAGAACAATAAAGCCAAATGGGCGATAAAGAAACGCCCTATAAAGAGAGTGACCGACCTGACATACGAGAACATCCATCACATAACTGCCGAAAAACTGATAGAAGTGCTCGACAGCAACTTCGGCGGTGGCTGGGGCTCACTCTCGCAAAGCATCCGCGACATCATAGAAAGCGGATTCGACATTAGCACTACCACATTGCCTAAAGACAGACTCCATAAACCGGGAGGAATGTATGAGAAGAAAATCAACGACGGATATAAGGTCCTTGAAATAGAAAAGGGAATGTGGGTGGAAGCCATATTCGCCAAAGAGAAACCTGAAAGCGAGCAATTCATGCCTCATGCCGACGAAAACGAGAACAAACACAGAAAATACGACGATGAGGATGATGATTATGACGAGGACAACGACGACAAATACGACGAGGACGAGGACGACGAATTTGATGACGATAAGCTGACAGAAGAAAGCTATCGCACCACTTTTGACACCGATCCGGAAGAACTGACGCTCGAAGCTGAAGACGTCAGCGACGACGAAGAGGATTATTAATATTAAAACGAACTCCTCAAAATAAAAATGGGTCCAACGGCATATTCGTTGCCAGTGGACCCATTTTGTTTTTACACATTCAGACTCCTTGCTATTCAATATCCGAAATCACACTTAACAAGACACGGTCCTTTAGAAGAGCTCTTCTCGTTGTCTGTAAGCGGACTTATTTTATCACGAACAGTACACCGCACATATCATCAATAAATGCCACACACGCGCTGTATAAACTTATTTTGACACATAATTCGGTAAAGGAAAGATTACACAAAGCAAAACATATAAATACCATAACGTCAAAATATTTCAAAAGTACACTCACAGCATGCTACCGTTTCATACGAAATCATACCACTAAATAATACCTTAAATACACCGTTACAACCGCAATAGAGAGCATCTCTATAAACAATCCAACAAATGCGTGAAACATTTTATTTCGCTATTTCCTCGGTACAAAAGTTTCCCAGGTCTGATCATCATAAAAGATGCGTATCTCGGTTATTTTACGCTGCGGTTTGTCAAAATTTTTTACCAAATTATGTCTGTCCTCATACGAAAACTGCATACCGGAAACAGATGACGCTTTTGTAGCAGGCGCAGGCTGAGGATCATCAAAATCGAGCATACGTTCAGAAACAGGTTCTGGTTCGATCTTTACATTGGGGTGGGCGCCTTCCTCCGACGGGTCAACATACATATCGCCATTTCCAAACAAAAGCCAATCTGTAGAAATAGATGGTATCTTGTTTTTTATTGCTTCTACAATTGTGAGAGTAGGTCGGGTTCGTCCGGTAAAGATGCTGCTCAGTGTCGCAGGAGCAATTTGTATGAATTCGGCAAACACCTGTTGGGTCATATGTTGACTCTCCATCACCTTCCTGATTCTATCTTTCATATCCATAAAGCTGTTTTTTATACAATAAAAGGGCATTTTCTTATGCTTTTACAAAGTTAAAGCATTTTTTTTGAACTATGCAACATTTGTATATATAATTTACATTTAAGTAATTTACATTTACAATATAATATATGATTTTTAATAATACATTCTTGTTGATCCGTTGTATTTACATATACAAATCTATATAATACACCAGAAAAGACACCATTATTTTTTATTTAATAAAATATCGTATTATATTGATTATATCAATCATTATATTAGCAGTATAATAGGGTATAAAAGTTACCATTTTAACGATATTTGCCTCTACAAGTACAAATATTAAACAAAATCATTAATATAACCATATAAAACCGTCATTATAAGCTAAATATATATGTAAAACACGTCTTGTATATATATACATTTGCATTTATATTTCTTAATAATATTAATTTGTATATGTATTTATAGATATTCTAAATCATGATTTCTAGTATACAAATGTATACACAATTGTAAATGTATTGCTATTTGATTTTACATTTGCATTTATAAATTCAATCAGATGAATGTAAAAATTTATTAATTGTAAATTTGAAAGCTTCTCAGAAGACAAAATTTTCCATTTTTTCGATTATTTGAACGACGGGCAAACTCCACTCAAAATACTCGAATTATAGAGACGAATAAATCACCTAACACGCGCATTTATAGCATTTTAGGTCAAAAAAAAGCTGCAAGGAAATATGAAATTCTAGAAAAAATGAGCCGAAAAAAGGCCCTATTTTAGTGCAAAATGAAGAAAATAAGCTCCTTCATCAGCTCTCCAGGACCGGTATTTGGGTTATCCAATCCCTTACTTTTAGCGTCAATCTCTCTAATTTTAGAAATTATCTGGAGAGTCTTCATTGGTGTGTAATTTCTCATACCAATCATATACTCCTTCGCGCCCCATGCTGAGCGCAGCTCCAAAGCCTCAGCAACAGCAGCCTCATTATTTCGGTTCGGAGTATAATGAGCAATCATCAGATTCTGGAAAAAACTGAACAGCAGAGGCAGGAAAGAATATACCGATCCTGCCTTAGGATTTTTGTCAAAATAATTTACTATTTGATTTGCCTTGAAAACATTGCGTTCAATGATGGCACGACGCAGTTCGAAGGCATTGAAATCCTTACTCACACCTATCTGATGTTCCACGATTTCCGGTGTCACTCGCCTATCGTTTTCAGGAAGTGAAATGAGCAGCTTGTCAAGTTCAGAAACAAGCCGGCCGACATCCGACCCGATATGTTCTGCAACAATGGCGGCAGACTTCTCGTCGATTGTCGCATTGTGCATTTTCACATATGTCGTAACAAAGCCCGGCAATTCGCTGTCACGTTTCTTCTTACTCTCAAACACGACACCGACAGTCTCAGCTTTGGCTACAATTTTCTTCCGACGATCTACAGAACCGTTTTTATAACACAATACCAGAATCGTAGATTTGACCGGTTTGTCAAGATATTTCTCCAGCGCATCAAAAGAACGAAGATTCTGTGCTTCCTTAACAATGATCAGTCTATGCTCCGCCGGCATCACCGGATAGCCCTTCGCAAGGTCCACTATCTGCGATGCCGTGACATCAGAACCGAACACAATGTTCTGGTTAAAGAAAAGTTCATCCGGTCGCAACACATTATCGGCAATGTAATCGGATATCTTATCAATGAAATAAGACTCCTCTCCCATCAACAAATAAATGGGATAATATTTACGCGCCTTCAAATCGCGCATCACCGATTCGTATGTTGTTACAGATTTCTTTTCAGCCATTTCAATACATCAGATAAATGATAAACGGACGCAGGACGATGTGGCGGAGTCTGAAAGTGACGGATGTCTTCATCCGTATTCAGTCAGCATAACCACACATCTGCCATCCTCTCAAATTGCCGGTGAACAAAAACACGCACGAAATGTTTTGTTTCATGCGCCATTCACATTATCTTTGCAGTGAATTTATTTGCACACAGGCAATGCAAACCAGAAACACGCGACGATGAACAATGTCCGTCAATCGCTCTGTATTATGGTTTTTCATTGCTACAAAATTAATAAAATGATTCGACTAAACCTACCAACTTTTCAAATAAAATTATCCGGCACAAAGCAAAGGCCAACCATATACGACATACTCCGTAGGAAGCACGTTGCGCTGACACCCGAAGAATGGGTCAGACAACATTTCATCCATTATCTTATAGAACACAAATCATACCCGCAGTCGCTTATGGCCAACGAAGTAAGTCTGAAATACGGAGCGAAGGCATTGCGTGCCGACACAGTATTATATAACAGGGAGCTCAAACCGATAATGATAATGGAATACAAGGCACCGGATATTGCCATAACGCGGAACGTATTCGACCAGATTTCAGCATACAACATACTACTCCACGTTGACTATCTCGTCATGAGCAACGGTCTGCAACACTATTGCTGCAAGATGAACTACGAGCAGCGCAACTACACTTTTCTTGAAGACATACCCGACTATCCTGACATAATATAAATAATGTCAGCCTGCAACAAACAAAAGAATATTATAAAAACAAAAGAATATCTACTTTTTACTTATTTTATTGTCAAAGAGGCACAAAGGCATTATCTTTGCATATAATGTCAATGACAGGACGGCGTCATTTCCTTTTTATCAGTATGACGCGACGCTGACACCGCCTGATAACACACGTAATAAATAAACAAAACACAACAATATGGGAGCATCAAGATGGATTGGAGGTTATCTGGGCTTTATCTTGGGAGGTGGTCCGTTGGGCGCACTTGCCGGATTTGCCTTGGGATGGCTTTTTGAGAAAGGACTTGAAAATGTAAACACAAACAGTGACAACGGTCACCACACATTCAACGACGGTTACGACCAGCAACGCGCGTATGAAGGAGAACGAAATTCATTCCTGTTCTCACTTCTCGTATTATCCTCTTATATCATCAAAGCCGACGGAAAGGTCATGCACTCCGAAATGGAGCTTGTGAGGCGTTTTCTGAGCCGTAATTTCGGAGAAGCCGCCAAGGTGGAGGGAGAGAAAATCATACTAAGACTGTTTGAACAACAGAAACAGATGGGCGCCGACAAATTCAGAGCCACAATACAAGACGCATGCAGACAGATAGAACACAATATCAGCTATCCACAACGCCTGCAGCTTCTCAATTTCCTCGTGATGATAGCACAGGCCGACGGCGTAATCGTACAGGAGGAAGTTGAAGCGCTCAAGGAGGTTGCCGTAAATCTCGGTATCTCCGCCGCAGACATTGACTCGATGCTCAATCTTCAATACGGCAACAGCAATCTCGACGCGGCATACAAAGTACTCGGCATCAGTCCTAATGCGACAGACGATGAGGTGAAAGCCGCATACCGTAAGATGGCGCTCAAACACCACCCCGACAGAGTGGCAACGCTCGGCGAGGATGTGAAGAAAGCCGCCGAGAAGAAGTTCCAGGAAATAAACAACGCAAAGGAACTCATATATAAAGCCCGCGGTCTGTAACAAGACAAAACGGCCTTCAGACGAATCCGAAACCTATAAACCGCATTGTGCGGACGAATAAAATAAAATGAATATCCGCAAGTTGCCAATCAATAAATTCGATGTTT
>ULWY01033399.1_pt1 | contig 19523 bp, 25 predicted proteins | sample 1960761 | NCBI WGS metagenome assembly ULWY01 (sample SAMEA4835824, study PRJEB28245) | human gut metagenome | biome: gut microbiome; material: fecal sample | place: Denmark | collected 2008 | reverse complement strand
GTGTAATGATCCGGTGTGCTGTATTAAGATTGCATTAAGGCGCTCATTCATATTTTTTGATTCACCGGAAAACAGTTGATCTTCTGCCATAGCAATGCAAACACAGAAACGGGAAGCCATTATAAATCCTGGCTTCCCGTGCTTTGCCTGTTATTTTATCTTGTATACCTTCACTCCATGTGCCGGTACGGCTGCCTTCACTTCATTTCCTGTAATCTGTGCATCCGTCTTATCCCACAATTCATGCAGGGTATAGGTCTTATCTGCTTCTAATGTCTCAAGTGATACAGTCAAGGTCTGTTCTTCATCCCCTAAGTTAAATAAAGCGACATGTGTGTCATTATTTTCACTGTTTACATTGATCCATACAGCTTCAGTCTCTGTACGTCTGAGCTGTTTGCCTCTGCAATGCTCGCCCATCAATGCCAGCAGTTCTTCATTTGTAAGCAAAGACAATGTCCAGTCATCCATCTTTGTCAACTCTGCGCCGATCATCAGTGGAGAACGGAACATACACCATAAGGTCATCAATGTCTTTTGCTCATCCTTAGTGAAGCGCGTCTGCCATTCACCATTTCCGAAGCCACCACCTAAAGTACCGATTGGCAGCATATCGCAGTCAGGGAAGCAGCCCTGTCTTACATGATCCTGCCACATCTCACAACGCCAGAACATATTCTTTAACAGTTTCCAGTCATCCCACAGGTCATCTGTGATACGCCACATATTCGCATATTCGCAATACTGCCATGCAAGATCAATATGAGCCGGACCAGGAGATAAACTGAGCACAATATCTCTGCCGCTCTTTAAGATAGCTTCATGTAACATTCTCGTCTCATGCCAGCCATTAAAATATTCTTCACGATATAATCTGCTGTCACAGATATCATCACATTTGATAAAATCTACGCCCCACTGCGCATACATGGCAATCAATGAGTCATAATATGCCTGTCCTTCCGGCGTATTCTTCACGCCATACATATCCGGATTCCAGATACAAATAGAGTTCGCATCTGCGATTTCATTGGCAGTTGCTGTTGTACCCAATACTGCGCAGTGCTGCTCTGCCGCTTTTCTTGGAATACCTCTCATGATGTGAATACCAAATTTAAGTCCCAGACTGTGGATATATTCTGCCAGCTTGGTAAAGCCTGTTCCATCAGCAGATGACGGGAATCTCTTAGGGCTTGGCTGGAATCTGGAATACTCATCCATTTCATCATCCCCAAAAGGAATATACTGGTACTTATCTCTCTGTGTGCCTGCGTCATTGGAATACCATTCAATATCAATGACAACATACTCCCAGCCATATTTCTTCAGATGCTTCGCCATATACTCGGCATTGGCACGAATCTGTGCTTCATTGACAGTCGTGTCATAATAATCATAACTGTTCCACCCCATAGGTGGTGTCACTGCAAAATTGTTCTTGTTCATATATAACCTCCTTGAATCTTTTTTTGATTCTTTACTTTCCTTCTCATCCTAATTGTAATATGATAAATATAAGGTTTCAAGAATACTTCTTTGATATGGAGGGTAATTTTTTGACGCAGTATCATTACGGGAATTTTGGTTTTATCCAACATGAACAAATGGCAGAGCTGCCGCTTATACTATTAGACACTGGAATTGAGAAAAGAACGGATATTTCTTATCATTATGATAACAGCCACCGTCTATCTTACGGTGGCTATCTGATTCAGTATACCCTGAAAGGCTGCGGTATCTATGAAGAAAACGGGCAAAAGACATTATTGCAGCCTGGTATGGGCTTTTTCGCACAAATGCCACAAAACAGCAGCTACTATCTTCCACAGTTGGCTAAAAATCAGGAATGGGAATTCTTCTATCTGCATTTTAATGGCAGTGCCGCCAGAGCATTCTGGAACACCTGTCAGACACAGGCTGGCTCCGTCTTTACCCTTCCCCTGGACAGCTCCCCTATTCTACTGTATCTTCAGTTCTTTGAAAGTTACAGAAGAAATGGAAGTCTTGCCTTATATGAAAGCAGTGAATTTCTATATCGTTTTCTGGCGCAGCTTCTTCGGGAATTAGAGACTCCACACTTAAATGAATCCCACCTGATCGTACAGGCAATGCAATACATCAGGCAACATTTCGCCACTCTGGAAAGCATCAGTCAGGTTGCTGATGCCTGCAATATTTCACACGAACATCTGACCCGCTGCTTTCGCAAAGAAACAGGGCAGACTCCTTTGCAGTATCTGACGAAACTGCGCATTGAGCATGCCCTGTCCCTTTTATTAAATACCTCTAATTCCATAGAACAAATCGCTATGAACTGTGGTTTTCAGAATGGCAACTACTTTGCAAAAGTCTTTCGCAAATATATGCAGTGTACTCCTGAAGAATACCGCAGACGTAATGGCTGATTAGAGCCTGATCCACACGCTCATCTCACCCTCGCCACGATTATTCCATGCATAATAAGGTACAAATACAGCCTGCACCGGTGTATCTTTGACAGGATGATACTCTGTATAGAGACTGTCCTCTTCCTGTCCGTATGCCTCTTCACGGAGAGCCGGCACTTTCAGGATTGTCATTGGATGTCCCATTTCTTCATTGACTGCCAATTCCACGTTCCATCCATCCTTGCCCTGCAATCTGTCCATGTCTACATGTAACAGATGCAGGTCTTTGCCATTATCAATCTCTTCCATACAGTAGGTAACAGGACCTCTTGTAAAGGCCACCTTACCGATATCCTCGCGTACTCTGCTGTCTGCCATGACCATATGTACCGGCATTGGAAAGTTGAATGTTACGCTGTCCCCATCCTTCCAGATACCTGTCAGATATACATAGCCCTTCTCCTGTGTTCTCTCTACATCTGCTGTCGTAGTGATCTCTGCTTTTGCAGCATTACTCCAGCCAGGAATACGGAACGCCAGTGTACATGTGACAGGTGTGTCAGTTTTGATCGTTGCCTGTGCTTCACCAGACCAGGGCATTTTGCTTGTCATGCTCAATGTAAAAGCATCCCCGTTCACAGTCTTTTTCACTTCACTGCCCATATATAAATGTGTCCACAGGGTATCCTCATTCTCTGTATAGGCATAGCTTGCCACAGAGCTTACGATTCTTGCAATATTAGGAGGGCAGCATGCACAGCCAAACCACTTCTGGCGCACTGATTTTACATGCATCTTGCGCTGATCCTTATGGCATGCCTCCGGCAGAACCTCCAGCGGATTGACATAGAAGAAGCTCTTACCATCCAGCGCCATACCGCTCAGTACTGTATTGTACAGGGACTGCTCCAGCACATCTCCATAATGACTGTCAGCCTCTATCTCCAGCATTCTTCTTGCAAAGAAAGCCAGACCGATTGCAGCACAAGTCTCAGAATAAGCTGTGTCATTTGGCAGATCAAACGGGAAGGAGAATGCCTCACCCATATTGGTTGCACCGATACCACCAGTCACATACATCTTATCTCTGGTAACACTCTTCCACAAGCTCTTGCAAGCCGCATACATCTCTTCATCGTTAGTCAGTCTCGCCACATCTGCCATGCCGGAATAAAGATATGCAGCACGAACTGAATGTCCTAAAGCTTCATCCTGTGACTGAACTCTTGCATGTGCCTGATAATAAGAATAACTGAGTGGACTCATATCCGGCTTAAAAGGCTTACCCTCTGCCTTCGCTCTGGCTTCATCCTCCAAGCGGAAGTATTTCGGCTCTGTTCCTCTCTGATTCAGGAAAAAGCTGCTCAGTTTCAGATATTTCTCCTCTCCTGTTACCTGATACAGACGGACAAGTGCCATCTCTGCGATTTCATGTCCCGGATATCCCTTACATTTGCCCTCTTCCGGTCCAAAATAACTGTCTACATAATCAGCGAAACGGCAGGCTGCCTTCAAAAGCTTATCCTTGCCGGTAGCTTCATAATAAGCCACTGCTCCCTCTACAAGATGTCCCAGACAATACAGCTCATGGTGATCCTTCAGATTGGTAAAGGACTGATCCATACCATTGATAATATAATAAGTGTCCAGATATCCATTCTCAAGCTGCGCCGCACACACAATATCAATAGCTTCATCTGCTGTTGCCTCCAGCTTCTCATCTGGATGCTGTGTCAGAGAATAAGCAACTGCTTCGATCCATTTGGAGAAATCCGTATCCTGAAAAACGAAACCATAGAATTTGTCATCATCCGGGTGTTTCGGATCATCCGGCAAAGCTTCAAATCCTCTGAAGGTATAAGTCGGTGCTGTATAAGCGCTCCCCTTTGCCTTTTTCTCCTTCATCATATTGCCAGCCACGCGGAAGTTATGCATACAATAGCTGGGGGCAGCTCCTTCTACACGGTCATTAAGTGCCTCCCACTGATATGGGATAACTTCGGTTCTGACCAACTCCTGCTCCCGATGCCAGAATGCATCCGTTACCTTCATATTCTTTAAGTCTACCGGTCTGCTGAAATACCTCTCATTCATTTGTCTAAATACCCCTTTCTAACGAATCATCTATATTCGGTGTCGTTTTGTAACCTGTCTTTCAAAGTAATTTTACCATACAACATTTATATGTAAAGCTATATTCGATTGAAAAGGTGTCAAAAAGTAAGGTGTTTACATTTCTTCAAATTCTACCTTAATGTTGGCATTGCTGGTATGCACTGACAGGCGTTTCGCAGCCGAATCACTCTGATTCCATTTGGAAGGCAGAGAATTCTTACCATTGCTGGTTCCACTTTCAATTGCATACTCTGTACCCTTGCCACGTAAAGTACCTTTGATAGATGCATTACTTGTCTTTAGCTGAATGTCTTTCGCATCAATCTCTTCAAAATGGATAGAACCATTTGTTGTATGTGCAGCAAGCTTTTCATCTGCCTGTACATCCTTCAATCTTAAAGCTCCATTGGTAGATTCCATACATATCGTCTGCACTTTTGTATCTTCGCATTTCACTGAAGCATTGCTACTGATCAATTCTACGTGGCTGGCTCTTACATCGTTGCAGGTAATTCCACCATTTGTCGTATGTGCTTTGACCATCTCCGGCTTTGATATTTCTGAAATACGGATACCACCATTTGTCGTAGATAATTCTGCCTGCATAACGGATTCCGGTATCTGGACTTTGATTGTAGAATCCACTCTTGAAAAACCGCCAAAGAAATGCATCCGTCTTTTACTTCTGTGTGAAAAGAAGAACATGCCCTCCTTCTCATAGCAGACAATTTCATCTATTTCATCTTTTTCACAATGGACATGCACCCGTCCATCTTCTGATGGTTCCAGTGCAATTCCTCTATCTCTGGCTGATATCACAGCATGGACAACAGGCTGACTGGATGTATAGTCATCCGATGAATCGCAGACAACGCTGACCTCTGCTTTCCTTTCTTCCTTATATTCCTTCTTCAGGCTGAATGCTATATTCTCAGGGGATTCCAGTCTGGAGATTACTTCCTCTTCATCCAGTCCTGCTTCTACACCATCACAAATCAGTTCCTCATAATACTGTCTGATCTCTTCCTGTTCCTCTTTCGTATAATCAGGTATATTCTCAAATAATGTATTCAGAAACTCTTCTCTCTTCATTCTACTCCTACCTTTCTGTATCCTGTCCCTCACTGTTAAAATTTCTTCCGACAAATGCGTAGATCTGCTTCATCTCATCCCATTCATCCAGGAAATCCTGTATCTTCTGCACTCCCATATCTGTGATCTGGAAATATTTTCTGGTTCGTCCATTATGCTCCATGGAATACGTCGTCACATATCCCCCCGACTCCAGTCGCCGCAGAATGGGATACATTGTTGAATCTGTTACCTCGATGCAATCTGAAACATCCTGTATGATCTGGTAACCATACGAAGGACCTCTTTTTAATACCGAAAGGACGCATACCTCCAATACACCTTTCTTCCTCTGTGTGTCCATTCCTATCACCTCCTGTTTTAATACTGTGTAATGTATAGTATGTATTGTATACTATGTATTGCATAGTGTCAATAGAATTTATTTATTTGCATACAAAAAGAGCAATGGTAATTCCATCGCCCTTCAAAATTATTTCTTACTCATTTTCCAAAATCAAAATCTCATATTCAGCAATATTGGTTTTGCGTTTACCAACATATGTAAAACTCTCAACACGTACACTATACTATTTCTTTCATCTATATAGAAATATATCTTATAACTTTTATAATAACACTTTCGAATTTCCAATGCCGCTAATTCTTCATCTTCATCAAGCTCATGCTGTTTAGGCATAAATTCAAGTTTAGCAATTGTATTACGAAACCCCATTGCCAGTTTCAACGCTGTTTCAGGTTCTTTTTTCTCATATGCAATATAATCTGTATTGTCCTCGATATCATTCTCTGCCAAAGGAAGCATCATAACTTTATACATTTACTTTTCTATACCTGCTTTCTAATTCTGCAAAGAATTCTTTGTAATCCCTGCCTTTTCCACTCTCAATATCATGATAACTGTCCATTACCATTCTCCGAACATCCTTCTGATTTTCTTCCATTGCATCCATAAGTTCTGCCTTGCTTACTGTTGCTCCCATTGGCAATTCCTCCCTTCAAATCATACAATATATCACTCACCACTTATTATCTTTTTGTCTATTATAATCTTATCGGCAATATGTATGCAATACCATTTTTAGCCTTCTTATCTGTGTATAATTTTTTGACAAGCGCCTCTCTGTCAATATAATCAGGTATTGCCGTTGGAAGCTTTGCCCTGCTTAAAATATTTTGCATGAAAGCTACATCTTCATCCGAACAATATCCCAATTTTTTTGCCATTTTAACCTCAGCCATAAGACCTATAGCCAATGCTTGTCCATGTAAGAGTCTATATCCACTTACCGTCTCGATTGCTCTTCCTACTGTATGTCCAAGATTAAGTATTTCTCTCATACCACTTTCCCGCTCGTCTTGCATCACAACTTCACACTTAATTTTACAATTCATTTCTGCTATATGTTCGCATACTGTTTCATCCACAGCAAAAATCGCATCCATATTATCAGAAATATAATTGAAGAATCCTCTGTCCGCAATACATGCATGCTTAATAGTTTCTGCCAATCCACTGGAAATCTGCTCTTTGGGAAGCGTTTTCCATGTAGCAATATCCAGATATACCTTCTCCGGCTGATTAAATATACCAATCAAATTGGTAGCAAGTGGAGTATCTACTGCTGTTTTTCCTCCTACAGAAGCATACAGCAATCTCTTCTGTAGCCTAATTCCAACATAGTATCTTCAACGTATTCTTTTGTAGCACGCGTCTTGCTCTTTTCGCCGGCTGGAAAGGAAATTATATTTGCAACATATCCATTATTCTGTAATAATGAGTTCAATTTCTGTGCATATAAATCCTTAACTGTATTATCTGTTACCACCGCAAACTTGCGTATATCTCCAACCAAGCCATTTTGTAAATCTTCAATTAATTTATCAAATAACTCATATCCTATTTCAATATCGTAACTATCATCTATTATCTTCGAAATGAGCCCATATAATTCTCCTTTGTATTATTTTGACTTATTTATAACAGATTACACTTCCATCTTCATCAAATTGATGCTGTTTTCCTACTCCTCCAAACCATTTATATGGTTTGTCACCCTCCGTCTTTCCTTCGGCAATTTCCTTTGCACCCTGCAGCATTTTATTCATAAGTGAAATATTATCTGTACCTCTGGCATGACCGTGGAGAATAACATCTGCCTTATCCGTCAGATACATAACTTTCTCAAGATTATTAACTAACTCAGTCATGGAAGAGCTTTCTTCCAACTGCATCCAGAGATGATGATTAATACTGTCACCAGTAAACAGAATCCTGTCTTCCTTTAATAGCAGCAGAATACCACCCGGAGTATGACCAGGCAGCTCAATTACTTCCAAATGAAGCCCTCCCAAGTCAATTACATCTCCACCCCTGATTGCCTCAAAGGGTGGCATTTTTAGTCCTCTCTTATTACATTCCTCGACAAACTCTGGGAACTTCATGTGTTCCTTGGCAATCGGCAAATCTGCAGGATGCAGATAAGCCCGGTCAAAATACACGTTTCCGTAGATATGATCGCAATGTCCATGGGTATTTACAACCAGAACCGGTAAATCCGTAACTGATTTTACAACAGCATGCACATCTTCATACCCCATCATTGTATCAATGACAAGAGCTTTCTCATTACCAATTACAATATAACCTGTTGCCTCATGATTATCATCCATCAGGTAAACGTGCGGATTGATCTGTGTTAGAATAATTCTTTCAAACATATAAGCTTCCTCCTCAAATAGCTTCCTAAATTTTATTATATAGTCTTATCAATGCTTCCTTAGGTAATCTGATTTCCTGACTATTTCTTCACTCCTTTACCTGCGTTTGCATACAATCTCTCCCTTCATTTTTGTATATGCTAAAATATTCCTATTATCAAACAATAATGTAACTTCAATCGTTCCCACTATTATAAGTACAAAAATAAAGACATTTTGTGACAAATTACATTTTTCCCTCAATCATAGGTATTTCATATTCTGAAATATTGTATATATCGTAGATTATTTCATCAATCTCCTTCATATATCCTTCATCTGGTTTATCCAATAACAAACTTACTAATTCCTTTATACGAAGTCTTCTCTCAAATAAAGAACTATTCAAATATGGGATATCTGAAAACTGATTTAAAAATTCTGTATCTTCTCTTTTTCTTTTTCCTAATATTTCAAAAAATAAATCCTGCAAATTTTGAAATGACTGTATTTTATCATTGTCAAGAATATGATAGTTATTGGTATCACGCGTCAATTTCATATAATAGAACAATAATTCATGCAATGCTTTAACATTAATATCCGTATCTGTAGCCATTTCATTCTTATTTGAAGGCTTTTTATTCCCAATCAGGATTTGCGTTTTACCATTAACCTTAATTACACTATCAATTCTTCCTTCTGTATTTATTTCATAATCATCCTTGTAATACAGACTGGATTTTAAAAATTGATTTGTAATATTCTTTAAATGTTCTTCAAATTCATTTTGCTTTATAGCATTATTTACTTTTTCAACATATCTTCTCGTATTTACCAAAAAAGACTCCACTATATTTTTCAGGTAAAATCAATCTTGAATACCTTTTATCGAATTGTTTAAGCGCTTCTTCTATACTTATTGCAGGCATATTGATCTCCTTTATCGATGATTATTATCGCAATTAATATTATATCACTTAATTACTTAATAGTCAGCAAATAATAATGTATAAACAGAAAGAATCCACCATTACACATGATGAATTCTTTCTGTTTATACATTATAAAATTATTATTTACTTTTCGCCGGGATCTGTACCAGTATAATTGCTGCAAATGCCAGCGCGCATCCTAATAATTCACGGTTCGATAATCTCTGTCCCAGTATCAGCCAGCCGGCAATCAGGGACACAACAGATTCCAGACTCAGAATCAGCGATGCCACAGTAGGATCCATGCCTTTTTGTCCAATGATCTGCAAGGTATAGGCTACTCCACAAGAAAGGACTCCGGCATACAGAATCGGCATCCACGCTGTCAAAATCGCACTGATACTTGGTTCTTCCCATATCAGCATACATACTGCTGACAAAATGGCACAGGTGAAGAACTGAATGCAGGAAAGCTTTACACCATCGACCTTTGGTGAGAAATGATCAATCGTTAAAATATGAAAAGAAAAGCAGACTGCACAGCCAATCAGCAGCCAGTCGCCCTTCTGCAAGGCTGCATTCTTACCAAGTCCACACAGCAGATACATACCAACGACTGCAATACCTACCCCGATCCAGATACGCATGCCTATCTTTTTATGCATAAAAATACCCAGTAAAGGAACAATTACTATGTACATTGCCGTAATGAAGCCTGCTTTACCAGTTGTTGTATACATGATGCCAAACTGTTGCAGGTTGCATGCGATGCACAATAAGATACCACAACAGATACCACCTATGACCAATGTCCTTTTCTCTTCTTTATTTTCCTGATGTGTTTCTTTTCCATTCAGCCTGTTCAAAAGACCGATGCAAGGCAGCAATACCAGTCCACCTATCACATTTCTTACTGCATTAAAGGTAAATGGTCCAACGTAATCCATTCCCACACTCTGTGCTACAAAGGCAACACCCCAGATAGTTGCCGTCAACAGCAGAATCAATGACTGCCGCAATACAAACTTGTTCATAATAATACCCCTCTGTTGTATTTTTATTCAGGACTACATTATAGCACACTTTTCAGGAATTGTCTTGCTTCCGGAGTCTTTGGATTGGTAAAGATTTCTTCTGGTGTTCCTTCTTCCAGAATCATGCCTTTTGCCATGAATACTACTTTGTCTGCTACTTCTCTGGCAAATCCCATCTCATGCGTGACACATATCATCGTCATTCCCTGGTTGGCAAGGTCTTTCATAACATTCAGCACTTCGCCAACCAGTTCCGGGTCAAGTGCCGAAGTCGGCTCATCAAAAAGCATCATCTTCGGCTCCATGGCAAGGGCTCTGGCTATCGCCACACGCTGCTGCTGTCCACCTGAAAGTCTTGCCGGGTATTCATCCAGTTTATCCGCCAACCCTACCCGGGCGATCAAGTCTTTAGCTGTCTCCTCTGCCTTTTCTCTGCTGACCTTTTTCACATGCACCGGCGCCAGCATAACATTTTCCAATACAGTTTTATGTGGAAACAGATTGAAACGCTGGAATACCATTCCCATCTCCAATAATAAATCCTTATGCTGTTTTGCTTCCATCTTATCTACTGTTTTATCATTTTCTCTGTGATAAAAAAGCTTATCTTCTATAAAAATCTTTCCACTGGTGATCTTTTCCAGATTATTTAAGGAACGCAAAAAGGTAGATTTACCGGCTCCTGACGGGCCGATAATGACTACTACCTCGCCAGGCTCCACTGTAAGATTGATATCCTTTAATACAACCAGCTCACCAAAACTCTTGGCAAGATGTTCTGTTCTAATCATTGACATAGTCTTTCCCTCTCTTTATTTACTCTATCTGGGTAATTGCGAAACCAGGATAAAAATGGTACGAATTGTGTTTCGCAAATATCTATTTACTCATATCTTGAGAATTTCGTTTCCATACGCCGGAAGATAAATTCAAAGAATGCGGTCATGATCAGATAAATGATCATTGCAGGAATATAGACCATAGCTGTACCTGTGGAAGATGAAATCGCTCTGGTTACTTTGGTCAGATCTGCCAACGCAATAATTGACACCAGTGACGCATCTTTGAGCACCATGATAAATTCATTGGCTACAGATGGCACCAGTCGCCTGATAGACTGTGGGAAAATGACCAGTCTCATAGTCTGTGTTTTGGACAGACCTAACGCCTTGGAAGCTTCGAACTGTCCTCTGTCTATGGACTGGATCGCTGCTCTGATAAATTCCGAGCAGTATGCAGCGCTGTTTAGTGAAAAAGCCAGAAAAGCAGCAAAGAAACGGCTATTGATTGTAAGCGCCATATTGATCTGTGGCAGTCCAAAGTAAATAAAATACAACTGCATCAACAATGGTGTACCACGGAAGAAAAATATGTAAATACTGCATATCCCGCTCAATATTTTGTTTCTGGACATTTTACCAAGCGCCAGAAAAATACTCAGTAACAATCCCATGGATACTGCACACAAAGTAAGCAGTATCGTGATCTTTGCGCCGTTTAGAAGCTGCGGCAGCCAGCTTATCATTTGCTGTATCATACGCAATCCAGTCCCTTCTGTCTGTATTTATCTAAGACCTGCTGTTAAGTCTGTGCCAAAATACTTTTCTGCAATCGTACCAAGAGTACCGTCTGCTGACAGTGCATCCAATGCATCATCAATTGCCTGTGTCAGACCATCATTACCCTTCTTTAAACAAATGCCGATTGGCTCTAATTCATCGTTTTCCCATACAGTCTTATAGTTAGATGCCTCGTCCCCAAGGTAGTAGGCAGCAACTACACTGTCAGTAAATACAGAATCCGTACGACCTGTCTTCAGATCATCAAAGCAGTTGATGACTTTATCGTACTGGAACAGCTCTACCCCAAGCTCTGTGCCATGTTCTTTCATGTAATCATCTGCTGTTGTCTCTGCCTGTACTGCGGTGGAATGTCCGTTCAATGCTTCCATGGAGTCAATCTCCGAGTCATTCGGCACGATCAGTACGGTATGGTTCGATACATAAGGTTTGGTCAAATTGAACTGTTCTTTTCTCTCATCTGTAATGCTGACACAGGAAATGATACAGTCATATTTGCCCGTATCTACCCCTGCAAAAATACCGTCCCATGAAGTATCTACCAGTTCCAGATCCAGTCCGAGATAATCTGCCAGTGCATTGGCAACCTCCACATCAAATCCGATTGGAGTGGCGCCATCTGTATCAAAATATTCCATTGGAGGATAACCGATCTCTACACCGACCATGAGAGTTCCGTCCTTGATTGTTGTCACCTCAGCGGTTAAAGCTGCTGCATCAGTTGCCGCTTCTGTAGAAGAAGCAGTTGTTTCTGTTGTGGAAGCCGCCTGAGTCGTTTCCACTGTATCAGCAGGTGCAGTTGTCGTTTCTGCAGGTGCTGATGTATTTTCTGCACTGCTGCCACATGCAGCAAGTGACATTGCCATACCAAGTGATACTATAATTCCTACTGTTTTCTTTTTCATAATAATTCCTCCTCTTATTTCATCATTGATTTTATCCGTGAATAGCAAAAAGACGAAGTAGTCCTGTTTAGGACAACCTCGTCTTTTTACTTAATCTATCACACTGTGAATGAATATGCAAGAGTTTTTTATAAAGATGCATAACTCGGTAAAATATACTAATACCCTCTGTATCCAAAATGGAAGTATCATTAACTGAAGAATAGCCTGAGTCATCTTCATAATTTAAAATGTTCTTCCAATAAAGACATAATTATATTGTTTCATAATAATTTTCTTCTAAGATAAAATCATCAGGAAAAATTGGGCATACTATCTCTTTTCTTAATAACTTATACAAAAATTCTTCCATGCTCATTGTATAACTTATATTACTTACGTATCTTGATTCATATACTACAAGTTCTATGATATCATCTGTAAAGTTCCAAAATAATTCATCTCCATTATCTGTGATTCCCCAAGGAAAAAGTCCTATTTTACCATTATAAAAATCAAAAGAAAACTGTTCTGGGAATTCGTTTTTCATACTGCTATACGCATCTTCCATAACTTTATACTTTTCTATAGAATTTAAATTTTCATTTTCAGAAAATGGTGATAATATCCATAAAAACTCATTAATAGAGCCTTCCCCATAGGAATCAATAAACATTTTATAATCCATTGGAAATGTAATCCCTAATTTTTTTTCTACATCTTTCCATGCGTGTTTATTACATTTCACTTGTTGAATAGGAAAAATTTTATTAATATCATAATGCATATACAAACCTACTTTCTATTTAATATTGTTTGATATATATTCAAGCCACCACTTCCTTGTGCTTGAACTGTAATTCCACTTGGTATAAGATTATTAGCTTGATAAATAGGAGTAACTTTATAATTCATAATCTGTCCTCCAAAACCTGCTGGTTTTATGGATGACTTAGCAGGACTTCCTGTTCCAATCATATCTGACGTAATAATAGCTTCAATTCCTGTTGTTCTGCCTAAAGAATCTAATTCACCATATACAATGGAATCACTCTTACTATCCTTCTCCCCTCCAACCTTGGGATCGCACTGTTTTGCAAATCCACTCGGATCGCTATACATCACCGGATTACTGTTACAGTATGCATACAGGTTCAGTCCGTCATTGTATATCACACCTTCCTGTGTGAACCTGCCAAGTGACGCATTGTAGTAACGCGCCCTCAGGTAGTAGAGCCCTGTCAGGCCGTCTGCCATCTGTCCATTATATCCCAGACAGTTCGGTACTGGTTCCTCTGCGGTGATGATCTCTCCGAAGGCGCTGTAGTGGTAATGGTTCCTGATGCTTCCGTCACTGCCTGTAAGGTACCGGACACTTCCCTGCTCGTCATTCAGGTAATAACCAAACGAGGTACCGTTAACCTGGCTGATATACTCATTTCCCAGTACATATCCCCTGACCGGGTTCTTATCCGCATCCAGTTCGCTCACAGGCATGCCGTTCCTGTACACGAAGTTCGTTGTCTTCCCGTTCTCCGTGACTGCATACCTGAGCCCTTCCGCATCATAATGGTTCTGCTGTACATAACCTGCACCGCATACGGAGGTGTTCCGGTTATACACATCATATGTGTAACCGGTATACGCTCTGCAGCGCTGCCGCCCTACGCTGTATAATACAAGAGCCAACAGATATAATTATTCCCCGTTGGCTCCATTGTTATTTTTTTTAGCAAATATTTTCAATAATTTTAGAAGTAAATTTTCATCTATATTACATCTACTTCTAAAAATTCAAATCCAGTAAGATCATTATCTTCAATTACTTTTTTTAAAGTTTCCGAAACGAAAATAGGTATCGTATCATCCTTTAATCTAAATATATGCCTATTAACAATTTCGCTACTTTTTAACGCATATTTTTCTACAGAAATAATTTTTTCGTTATCTAATTCAAAAATGTCATATTTTGAATTATCCAAATCTAATGCGTCAATCACGGTCACAATATTAGCTACAAAATATGAATCCACTTGAATTCCAGTAAATCTATCAATCACCTTAATCGGCAGATATTGAACTTGACTTTCTAAAATTTTCTGGGTTTTATTACAAAAATTTTCTGAAACTACAAACCATCTATACAAATTAGCAAGATAATCCGTTAATACATTTCCTTCCGCAGAATCATACTCAAATACAACCTCGCCCCACTGTTTTATCTCTTCTCCGCTAATGGTTATGTATTCATTCATATTACCAATACTGACAACATCGCAATTGACATAATTATCATCTTGTTCATAATCATAAATCAATTTATAGTAACGCATCATCTATTTCCTTCACTATTTTTTCCAGTAGTCTTTATACAACATCCCTGGATTATTAATTATTTTCCGTTTCATTTGGTCGTATAATTTCAAAAATTTTGTTTTATCTCCATTGGCTATTCTATCAAATTTTTGCATATTATCAAGAACATAGTCGTGGTATAGCATGAGGATGTCCTGGTGTGCCCTTTGATGATACATGCAATGATGCTATACCCCTCAAACTGAGCCAGTTTATTAGCATTACGAAAGCGTTACCATATCCCTTGCGTCTTGGTAATCGATATTTTTCACTTTATCACCTGTAACTGATTCCAAGATTGTTTCGCAGGTCTTGGTGACGTATTTATTGTGACTGACAAGAATCAGTTTAGCCTTTATCAATCAGCCACACCGCTCCAAATAAAAGAATCATCCATTTTGCCTAACTCATAATACATTTTTGCTACACACTTTGCCATCTCAATTGACACACATAACTTGTCTTCAAAATCTACTTCTTGCCCACCCGTAATCAACTTATGGACTAATGAATCATTTGCATCTGAGTTCATTAATGTATAGATAATCTCATCTGAATAATGCAGAATCATTGGTCTTGAAAGTTTTGTCTAAAAGCTTATCAACACCAAGTTTGCTTACGAATTCTATGATAAGAAGCAGACCTGCATCGGTGGATAAATTGCCTCCATCAAAATTTATTTTAATCTGTTTATTGCTTTCTAATGATAAGGTGCTTACAATACTCATAAAGGGTTCCTTTGGGTTATTATTTAAGATTCGACACCTTAATTTTACCACAAATGGATGCTTTTTTTCATTCACTTGATAGGTGAAAAGCAATATGAAGTTAAAACATAGTAACTTTGTGGCTTTCAGCCTCTTAAATGATGTACCGTAAATAATCTAGGATTTGTTATACTTGGAGACATTTTTTATCTAGTTTGCCCTGTAACAGAAAAAAGATGCTCCATAGCTCATGGCAGCTACAGAACACCTCCCATTATGCGTTTTTGTTTAGGTATTACGGGGCATTTCATCCCCCTTGTACCCCCTCTTACGTGCCATTGTAACATGGTCATTGGGGAATTGTCAAAAAATGTTACAAATTTGTTACATAATTTAATACTATAAATCAATATCCAAGCATTTTCCTTCAATATTTTCAGTGAAAATATTTTCTTCCTCTGTTGTTACTTTTTTCAATTTAAAAAGTTGAACTTTTGACAATGGTACTTTAAATTCAATTTCTCCTCTTTGATATTCTCCTGTTAATATTGAATCATATAATCTTTTTATAAAAGAAGACCATTGGGGTAAATTAGCATTATCAGATTTGTCTTCTAAATAACTTAATCCATCAGCCCTATAAAAAATTAATAATGCTATACTTAAATCACATTTTTCATTATCTAAAACTGTTTGTGGAATATCAAAGCCATTATCCCAATTATAATTATAAGCATAGACATATAAAATTTCTTGATCTTCCGTTTTAGAAATAATTCTTTTTACTTCATCGGTATCAGCATCGTACAATAGTGCTTTTACATTTACAATTTTATTTTCGTCCATTTATTGAATCCTCTCTAAGCTACGTTGCCACAAATCTACAGTTGCACCTTGGCTAGGATATAATGGCAATCCACTCTGCTGTAAATATTTTAGATTTTGTTGCAAATCATACACTTGTTTTTGCAATACGTCAACACTTTGACTAATGTCCATTGCATCAAGTTGAGTTTTAACAAATTCGTTGTATGTTGAATGATATCCTCTATGCCTTGACATAGCGCTTATATCATCTGCTGGAGTTCTTAAAAACAGTCCATTTGAAGCATCATCTAAATCCATTCCTATTCTTTGTAATACTGGATGATTTGCCATTTCTGCTGGAATAATATGCTGCGCCTGGTGTCCTTTCCAATTAGTTCCTCTAGGCAATCCCATGGATTCCATCATGTTTTTCCCTAATTTTGTAGAATCTCCACCAGTAACGCCACCTTCCATTCCTGGTATTAATCTTTCTCCTGTACCACTCTTACTATCCTTCTCCCCTCCAACCTTGGGATCGCACTGTTTTGCAAATCCACTCGGGTCGCTATACATCACCGGATTGCTGTTACAGTATGCATACAGGTTCAGTCCGTCATTGTATATCACATCTTCCTGTGTGAACCTGCCAAGTGACGCATTATAGTAACGTGCCCTCAGGTAGTAGAGCCCTATCAGTCCGTCTGCCATCTGCTCATTATATCTCAGACGGTTCGGGACTGTTTCCTCTGCGGTGATGGTCTCTCCGAAGGCGCTGTAGCGGTAATGGTTCCTGATGCTTCCGTCACTTCCTGTGAGGTACCGGACACTTCCCTGCTCGTCATTCAGGTAATAGCCAAACGATGTACCGTCAACCTGGCTGATATACTCATTTCCCAGTACATATCCCCTGAGTGGGTTCTTATCCGCATCCAGTTCGCTTACAGGCATGTCGTTCCTGTACACGAAGTTCGTTGTCTCCCCGTTCCCCGTGACTGCATACCTGAGCCCTTCCGCATCATAATGGTTCTGCTGCACATAACCTGCACCGCATACGGATGTGTTCCGGTTATACGCATCATATGTGTAACCGGTACGCTCTGCAGCACTGCCGCCCTGCGCGGTATGTACCCCTGCCGTAAGGCTGCCTGCAGGATCATATTCATAACGTACGGTGCCGGCCGTACTGTCAAGTTCTGTGAGCTGGTTGCGGCTGTTGTAGCGGTAATGCTCCGTCCTGCCTGCCCCGGTCCTGGTGAGCCTGTTGCCTGCATGGTCATAACTGTAGCAGGCCGTTTCCCCGTCCAGTGTCTCCCCGGTCAGCCTTCCCATGCTGTCTTTCCATGGTAATACAGGACCTGCTGCGGCTTCTCACGGCAGATGAGTGTCCCTGCCTCCTCCGAAATATATCCGTCCAGCCCCTCACAGTGCATCAGGAATGCATTCTGTGTCTTTATCCTGTCTACTAGCACACTTAAAGTTGCAGAATACTGTTATCACACAGCAAGACTACCTCAAGTATCAAAACAATGATGATGCCGATAAACTGGTACTGTTGGATGTTCTTTATATTCGATTTGAAAATACTTGCTCTGTTGCAGGCTACAAATATCAGCCTTTTCACAAGAAAGTGGCTGACTACCTGCAGAATCCAAAGTACCCATTTTATATTACTATAGGAGTCCCCCACCTAAACCAGACAAAATTTACAATAAGTCTGATGCAGAGCATATCATGAAAATGAAGCTGGCTCATTATTTTATGAATAAGGGCTATTATTTCCAGAAAGTCCGACTTGATAACAATACGGAGCTAATGGTAAGCAATCGCCAGTATAACACCGAAACACACTTCCAGCAGATGGATATTGAAGCGAATATTACATAATGCAAGAGCATCTGTACTCAAATCACATCTGGTTCTAATTACTATTCAGTTCGATTTCAAATATCTTTATACCGTATATGATTTAATCATTGTATATCTCTGGTTAAAAATTATTCCCATATAAAAGAATCATCCATTTGACCTAACTCATAATACATTTTTGCTACACACTTTGCCATCTCAATTGACACACATAGCTTGTCTTCAAAATCTCCTTCTTGCCCACCCGTAACCAACTTATGGACTAATGAATTATTTGCATCTGAGTTTATTAATGTATAGATAATCTCATTATCATTTTTAGAAATAAATACATTACACAGCCCGTCATTCCCCCCACCAATGCATAAGTAGTCATCTTCATTTCCATTATCCATGATAATTTGCGTAACATATTCTCCATCTAGCAGGTTAATTACCTTTTCAATATCTTCCCATGTTGGAAACTCAATACTTTTCTCAACATTAGATAAATCCTTAAAATCATCATAAAACACTCTTTTCACATACATATTATCTCTCCTTACTTAAATGGATTAGGAATTGGTTTAACTTGTGGATTAAAGTTAATAGGGTCATGGCTTGGACTTACAATTGTCAAATCTGTAATTCCCATTTGTTTAGCCAATGAACGAATTCCACCATTAAATCCACACGCTCTACAAGCACATCTATCAGTAATCAAAACTGCCGTTGTATTTGTATTACCAGCCATTTTAGCTTGATAGAAAACATCACCTTCTGCGTGTGTTGCAGTTTGTGGATTTACAGTAAATACACTTGTTACCTTATTCTGTTTGCCATGCCCATTTCTTCCGTAGTATACATTATCTCCTATTATCAATTTAGCCGCTGTATGCTTATCTTCAGCACTTCCTGCAATTGGCATTCCTTGCTGTCTTCGGTAAGCAGCTAAATCATCAAAATCAGTAGCGTATTTTCCCCCCTTACTATCCTTCTCTCCACCAACTTTATGGGTACATGTTAGACCGTTCTCCGCCTCAAATCCACTCGGGTCGCTATACATCACCGGATTGCTGTTA
>ULWY01020672.1_pt1 | contig 19564 bp, 16 predicted proteins | sample 1960761 | NCBI WGS metagenome assembly ULWY01 (sample SAMEA4835824, study PRJEB28245) | human gut metagenome | biome: gut microbiome; material: fecal sample | place: Denmark | collected 2008 | reverse complement strand
CTCCATAGAAAGCTCCTCGTTCATCGTAACCTACTATCTGGACACCTTTCTTTCCGATATTTACGCTGTATGCGCCCGAAACCTCACGCACGCCATGCTTCTTTGCCAACTTTTCTCCGTAATCTATGGTAAGTTGGGCACCTCCTTTTGTTGACTCAGGAAGCAAATGACCGAATTTACCGTGCACATCCTTAATGCGGAAGCCACGTGTAAGGTCGAAAGCCGCAGCATCGTCTACCTTCATTTCGTGCGGTATAGGATTCACCAACAATCCGTGATGGTCTACCTTATGTCCGGGAACCATCTGGAAACTCTGCTTTTCAGAACGTTGCGTATTTAAATCAAATCCCACCTCTTGCGCATTCAGAGTATTCATAACTCCCCCGCCAATGAGAAGACTTGCCGCTAACAACTGCCAAAAATGTTTTTCTCTCTTCATATACTAAATTAAAAGTTCAATAATACATGTGCTAAGCTAAAAAGAAAAATGTTAGCATACAAGAAATGTAAGAAAAACATATAACTTTGCACGCATACATTTATAATATCTAAGCTATGATGAGTAACGATTTACACTCCATAAATTGGGGGATTATCCCTTACAGAGAAGCGTGGGAGCTTCAACAGAAGTATTTCGACCAACTGGTAGAGGCGCGTGCCAACCATCAGGGACATCATAATTATATCATTTTTTGTGAACATCAGCCCGTATATACGTTGGGCCGTCATGGAAAAGCGGCTAACATGCTGCTCGACGAGGCTCACCTTAAATCTAAGGGTGCCGAACTTATACCAATAGACCGTGGAGGAGACATCACGTTTCACGGACCGGGACAGCTGGTGTGCTACCCTATCCTCTGCCTTGAAGATTTCGGACTGGGACTGAAGGCATACATCAATACCCTTGAAGAAGCCGTGATTCAGGTATGCGCCCATTACGGCATAGAAGGCGGACGAGTAGACGGAGCCACCGGAGTATGGCTGGGCATAGGAACGCCGAACGAGCGTAAGATATGCGCCATCGGAGTAAAGAGCAGTCACTTCATAACCATGCACGGATTGGCACTAAACGTAAATACCGACCTCAGATATTTCGGCTACATCAACCCATGCGGATTCATCAATAAAGGCGTTACATCCATCTCAAAAGAGGTTGGACACGAGGTTCCGATGGAGGAAGTGACTAAATTGCTAGAAAAATCTCTAAAAAGTTTACTTCAGAAATAGCTGAGTTTCAACTAACTAAAATTTCATCGGAAAATTGTTCCGCTTTTTTTCGCCGCATTATTTGGTCAAATCAAAAAAAACCTCTACATTTGCAACCGCAATCGAAAAAGAAACGCACTCTTAGCTCAGTTGGTAGAGCAACTGACTCTTAATCAGTGGGTCCAGGGTTCGAATCCCTGAGGGTGTACATCTTAATTAGAATGCACGGGAAATTTGACAATTTTATAGTGGATGCACTCTTAGCTCAGTTGGTAGAGCAACTGACTCTTAATCAGTGGGTCCAGGGTTCGAATCCCTGAGGGTGTACCTAAGCTGTGAAGCCGAAAAGAAATTGTGGAAGTTCTGAAAGTCTGATGATTTTCAGAACTTTTTTTCTTTATCCCTATTGTCAATCTAAAGAATCATCATTTACATCTAATAAAACCACATCAAGAATGACTATTGCAGTAGATTTCGACGGAACCATCGTAGAGCATAAATATCCCGCTATCGGTGCTCCTATCCCATTCGCTATAGAAACCCTTATCAAGCTTCGCGAAGAACGCCACAAGCTCATTTTATGGAGTGTACGCGAAGGTGAATTGCTTGACGAGGCTGTAAAGTATTGCAAAGACAGAGGACTGGAGTTCTACGCTGTAAACAGCAATTACCCTGAAGAAACCAACGAACACAAAACTTTCTCAAGAAAGCTTCAGGCGGACTTATTCATAGACGACAGAAACATAGGCGGACTACCCGACTGGGGAATGATATACCGCATGGTTCACGATCATCTGACATACGAAGATATTCTTCAGGAATATTTCGATGGTTCAAAAGAAAAAAGAAATGAAAAGAAGAGTTTATTCAAACGCCTGTTTGGATAAACAGAAAGATGTACGATAATCAAACACCAAGAAACCCGTCATTGATGCCACACACATCAATGACGGGTTTCTTTTGTCATCAAACTCTTTAATGAAGTTGTCTTACTTCGACCGAAGTAAGCATTCACTTCGAGTCGGTCAACGTGCTTACTACGTTCGAAGTAAGCGTTCACATCGGTCGAAGTAAGACGACTTTGAGAAAAAAAAGAGTCCACCGCACATGCAAACCAGCAAGTACGGTGGACTCTTATATAATCTAAGAAGTTTAAACCTACTTTAAGAAGCACTCTGAGCAACTTCAGCAGCCCCAGCCTGAGGAGCATCGAGCACCTCATAACGCGAATGCTTACTAACATACTCCGGTACAATCTGCTTCATCTTACGTACCGTCTCCATATCATCATACTTAACGGAGATATCACGCAGTTCCTCAATCTCGCGAAGCGCATCCTCGTATTCATAATTACGAACCATAGCGATACGAATCTTCTTATGGAATGAAGGCAAAGTATTCTCGTTCTCGTTAAGTACCTCTTCGTAAAGTTTCTCACCCTCACGCAGACCAGTGTACTTAATCTCAACGTTCTTAGCGCCACTCAACTGAATCATACGCTTAGCAAGATCGGCGATACGTACAGGCTCACCCATATCGAATACGAAGATTTCACCACCCTTACCGTGTGTACCGGCTTCGAGCACCAACTTACATGCTTCAGGAATCAACATGAAGAAACGGATAATCTTAGGATGAGTAACTGTAAGCGGGCCACCCTTAGCCAACTGCTCACGGAACAACGGAATTACAGAACCGTTAGAACCAAGCACGTTACCGAAACGAGTAGTAACGAACTGAGTTACACCTTTTATCTTGCCGTCCTTGATAGCCTTATCAAGACTCTGTACATAAATCTCACAGATACGCTTAGAGCAACCCATCACGTTAGTAGGGTTAACAGCCTTATCGGTAGAAATCATAACGAACTTCTTAACGCCATACTTCACGCTCAGGTCGGCTATTACCTTAGTACCCCATACGTTGTTCTGAACACTTTCGCTCGGATCATCCTCCATCATAGGCACATGCTTATATGCAGCTGCATGGAACACATAATCAGGTTTAAAATGACTGAAGATTTCCTCCATACGGTCTTCCTTACAGATAGAAGTAACCACGGTTTCGGCCTTGATATCAGAATAATTGTTCTTCATCATCAAGCGAACATCGTGCAACGGAGTCTCAGCCTGATCTATCAACATCATTTCAGCCGGTTTGTAGATAGCAATCTGACGAACCATTTCAGAACCGATAGAACCGGCAGCACCTGTAATAAGCACCCTCTTTCCACGAAGCAAAGCACCTACACTATCCATATCCACCTGAATTTCCTCACGCGGAAGCAAGTCTTCAATCTTCACCTCACGCAGACCAACCTTACCCTGTGGGTATTGGTTCTTCTTCCACTCTTCAGCATTCTGAACAATGTATATCTTTATGCCTCGTTCTATCAGCAAATCTTGAAGCTTACGGTTTTTAGTAAACTCTTCGTGTCTTAGCGGACTTACCAAAAAAGCTTTGATACATTGGCTCTCTATTACAGGAATCAAATCTTCGTGTATAGAATATATCTTCTTACCCATCAAGCGTTCATTGTAATGCTCACGTTCGTCGCCTACATAACCCTTGATAAGAAACTGTACCGGCTTCGCATCACGCACATTGTTTGTTATAGCGATAGCTCCGGCACGTGTTCCGTACACCAATGTGTTCATAGCACTACTGCTGGCCAAAGCATTATCGAAAATCAATTTAACCAATACACGCGGAATACACATTGCTAAGATGTTACCCAAATACATGGTTATAATCTTGCGTCCGGTAAAAATGAAGAAGAAATCATCCCATCCAAAATTAAGTGCACATATACTGAAAATAGATGCCAAGAGCATAGACAGCACGCATGCATTAGTTGCACGCATCAAGTCGACAAACTGCGAATAACGTAAGACACCAGAATAAGTATGAAATACTCGGAAACTGATAAAGTTTAATACAGCAAAGAGTCCTAATGTATGCATCAATTGAGGCCACGTTGCAAGCACATCAGATGCCGGATGCCATAACCATACAATAAACACTCCACTAAGGAAACACACCATCAGGTCGAAAATCATTATACACCAATAAGGAAGTGCGCTTCGACCAAAGTACCAATTAATAAACTTACCAAATACTTTCATAAACTCAATTTTAATTGCTAGTCTACTTCTTCACATTATGAAGAAATATAATACTGTTATATACCTCTATTTTAATTTTTGTATCAGAATCAACGGTTGCAAAAATAGCACTTTTATTCAGTCTATAAAAAGAAATTCGCATTTTATTCTCTTTTCCACATAAAATCTAATAAATATCCACCAAGCATAACCAATATCTATGACACATAGAAATAACAAAATCAATCAAAATAGTCATTATTATCCTGCTACTCAATAGACTACACAAACCACATCATTTAACAAAGTGATTTTTCACTTTTTGTACATTTTACAATAAATAGTTATCACAATAGGCACAATAACCAACTCACACTATGTTACCCACAGGAATAACCATTTCCGCAATACGACTGCAGCTGAAATGCAATGGCATTTTAATAAATTGCACTATCTTTACAACCTTATTTCACTACTACATATTATTATGCCAATAATAGAAATCGATTCGCTGTCGCATCCGGGAACGGAGGTGTTCAGCACACTGACTGAAGCTCAGCTTCGTAACAACATAGAGCCCGAAAAGGGCATTTTCATAGCCGAAAGTCCGAAGGTTATCAATGTGGCACTCAATGCCGGATACCAACCTGTATCGCTTTTATGCGAACGGAAACACATAGACGGCGATGCCGCAGATATAATCAGCCGATGCGGAGACATTCCGGTATATACGGGCACTCGCGACTTGCTGGCTCAAATTACAGGTTATACCCTTACACGCGGTGTGTTATGCGCCATGCGCAGACCTGCGCCACTCAGCATGGAAGAGGTGTGCAGAGACGCTCGACGCATTGTGGTGATAAACGGTGTGGTAGATACTACCAACATAGGTGCCATTTTTCGCTCGGCTGCCGCATTGGGCATTGACGCCGTGCTGCTTACACGCAATTCTTGCGATCCGCTGAACCGACGTGCCGTAAGGGTGTCGATGGGTTCTGTATTCCTCGTGCCGTGGACATGGATGGACGGTCCGTTAACCGACCTCAACCAACTTGGCTTCCGCACTGCCGCTATGGCGCTTACAGAGAACTCCGTCTCTATAGACCATCCGTCACTTACCGCAGAACCAAAGCTTGCCATAGTAATGGGCACCGAAGGCGATGGACTGCCTAAAGAAACCATAGCCGAAGCCGACTATGTGGTACGCATCCCCATGTCGCATGCCGTAGACTCGCTCAATGTAGCCGCAGCCGCCGCTGTAGCCTTCTGGGAGCTTCGGGCCAGATAAAAGAGAAACCACCAAAAGAAGCAGGCGGCCCTTCTCATAAAAGAGAAAAACCGCCTGCACATATAAAAAGACATCTAATCAGTCTAACTTGTGGATTACCAATCCTGAACGCAGTTTAGGTTCAAACCAAGTAGTCTTAGGTGGCATGATGTTACCTGTATCGGCTATATCCATCAGCTGCTTCATCGATACCGGGTAAAGAGCCAGAGCTACTTTCATTTCTCCGCTGTCCACTCGTCTCTTCAGTTCGCCTAATCCGCGGATACCTCCTACGAAATCGATGCGCTTATCAGAGCGTAAATCCTTGATGCCTAAAATCTCGTCCAGGATTAAGTTAGAAGAGATAGTAACATCGAGCACTCCGATAGGATCGTTATCGTTATAAGTACCGGGGCGAGCTGTCAGACTATACCAATTACCGCCAAGGTAAAGAGCGAAGTTATGCAGACCTGCAGGCTTATAAATCTCAGCCCCCATTTTCTGCACTTCGAAGTTCTTCTGCAGAGCAGCCAGGAACTCTTCTTCGGTAAGACCGTTCAAGTCCTTCACCACACGGTTATAGTCGATAATAGTGAGCTGACTAGCTGGGAAGCACACAGCCATGAAGTAGTTATACTCTTCGTCACCACGATGAGCCGGGTTCTGGTTAGCCTTTTCGGCACCCACCAATGCAGCCGCAGCGCTACGGTGATGACCGTCGGCAATGTACAATGCCGGCATTCCCTTGAACTCTTCAGTTATGCGTTCTATATCCTTATCATCATCTATTACCCAAAACTTATGACCGAAACCATCGTCGGGAGCCACGAAGTCGTAAACCGGCTTTTCGGCGGTATACTTCTGTACAATTTCGTCGAGCAACGCATCATCAGGATAAGCAAAGAACACCGGTTCTACGTTGGCGTTATTCACTCTAACGTGCTTCATACGGTCTTCCTCCTTGTCACGACGAGTCAGTTCGTGCTTCTTGATAACTCCATTCATATAATCGGGCACATACGCACCTACCACCAATCCGTACTGCGTTTTACCGTTCATGGTTTGCGCATAGATATAATAGCAGTCTTTCTTATCCTGAACCAGCCATCCTTCCTGCTGGAACCTTTCGAAATTCTGTGCCGCCTTAGAATAAACCCGAGGGTCATGTTCATCAGTTCCTTCAGGGAAATCAATTTCCGGTTTAATGATATGATACAGCGATTTCTCATTGTCGCCAGCCTCAGCGCGAGCTTCAGCCGAGTTCAATACGTCGTAAGGACGAGAAACCACCTGCTCTACCAAATCTTGCGGAGGACGAATTCCTCTAAAGGGTTTAATTATAGCCATAAGTATTAGAGATTAAAGGATATACATTATTTGTTTACACGGAATTTTTCGCAGCCTTCCTTAAAGAAGCCTACAATCTGTTTAGCTGCCGCGATACCTGCGTTGATGTTAGCTTCGGCTGTCTGGGCACCCATCTTCTTAGGAGTGGTGAAGTAGCGTCCCGGATAGTGTTCAGCGAACTCTGCTGTATGTACAGGCATGATATCGGTAACATACTTCAAATCGGGACGGTCGTTCATCAAGCGAAGCAAATCGGCTTCGTTGATTACTTCCTTACGAGCGGTATTAACCAGCAAACCGTTCTTCGGCATCAAGTTAACCAAGTCATAGTCGATAGACTCCTTAGTTTGTGGAGTTGCCGGGATATGAAGCGATACCACGTTACATTCTTTATACAGCTGTTCAACTGTATCTACCGGAGTAACGCCTTCGGCTTCCATAGCTTCCTTAGGACAGAAAGCATCGTAAGCGAAGATTTCCATACCGAAGCCTTTAGCTATGCGAGCCACGTTTCTACCTACATTACCGAAAGCGTGGATACCCAACTTCTTGCCCTTCAATTCAGAGCCCGACTTACCGTCGTAGAAGTTGCGCACTGCCATCACCATCAAACCGAAAGCCAATTCGGCTACCGCGTTAGAGTTCTGGCCCGGAGTATTCATTACGCATACCCCGTGAGCTGTAGCTTCTGCCAAGTCTACGTTATCGTAACCTGCACCTGCACGAACCACAATTTTCAGTTCGGGAGCCGCATCGAACACCTCCTTATTAATAATGTCACTGCGGATAATGATAGCATTAGCATCTTTCACTGCATCGAGCAACTGCTGTCTGTCTGTATATTTTTCAAGCAAAGCCAAAGTAAAGCCTGCATCTTCTATTTCCTTACGGATACCGTCGACCGCTACCTTAGCGAACGGTTTCTCTGTAGCGACTAAAACTTTCATAGTTTCAATGTTTTTATATTAGTGCATCTGTTCAAACTCACGCATACAGTCTACCAAAGCCTGTACACTTTCCAACGGCATAGCGTTGTAGCATGAAGCGCGGAAACCACCTACAGAACGGTGACCCTTGATACCTACCATACCCTTTTCTGTAGCGAACTTCAAGAAGTCAGCTTCAAGATCCTTATATTCATCAGCCATTACGAAGCAGATATTCATATAAGAACGGTCTTCCTTATTAGTTACGGTACCACGGAACAACTTGTTTCTATCGATTTCACCATACAGCAATTCAGCACGTTCTTTAGCGCGACGCTGCATTTCTTCTACTCCACCCTGTTCTTTAACCCAACGTAATGTCTGCAAAGCTGCGTAGATAGGAACTACAGGAGGTGTATTGAACATAGAACCCTTATCGACATGAGTCTGATAATTAAGCATAGTAGGAATATGACGAGACACGTGACCCAACGCATCGTTCTTCACGATAACGAAAGTAACACCTGCCGGAGCCAAGTTCTTCTGAGCACCGCCATATACACAAATATATTTAGAGAAATCTACCGGACGAGAGAAGATATCCGATGACATATCGGCTATCATAGGTACGTTTTCATTCAAATCAGCATGAAGTTCAGTACCGTAAATAGTATTGTTGGTAGTAATGTGGAAGTAATCTACATCAGCCGGAACCGTATAATCCTTCGGGATATAAGTAAAACCATCTTTTTCTGAAGATGCTACCTCTACTACCTCACCAAAAGCCTTAGCTTCTTTGATGGCCTTCTTAGACCATGTACCTGTATTTAAATAAGCCGCTTTTTTCTCAAGGAAGTTATATGGTACCATGCAGAATTCCAAACTTGCGCCACCGCCCAAGAACAAAACTGAGTATCCATCAGGAATATTCAGCAATTCCTTAAACAAAGCCACAGCTTCGTCTACCACTGGCTGAAAATCTTTCGCACGATGGCTAATCTCCATCAATGAAAGTCCTGAACCATTAAAATCAAGAATAGCCTGAGCTGTTTTTTCGATCACCTCACGTGGCAGAATAGAAGGTCCTGCATTAAAGTTATGTTTTTTCATCTTGGAAGTTATTTAGTTAAACATTTGTTCTCATTCACTCTCAATGAATGTTTCGCAAATATAGTCAAATTTTCTTTCCTTCCAAAAGTTTTATTACTTATTTTCTATTTATACAGGTTTTATTCTATCACAAAGTACAAATATTCATATTTTATGTGACTTTTTGACACACTACACATCTTTCCGTAGTAAGTCACTTGCTGCGGATACTGCTATGGAATAGGGCACTATATAGCGCCTCCATCCCATATTTCACAATACCATTATTTAGCTTCTTCTATTCGGGTTTTCTGTCCTTTAATTTTTTCTCCTTGCATTAGTTTTAAGGCTTGTCTACACTTCTGTCTAGATACCGCGGCATACGCGTAGTGGTCTTTTACGTCGATGCGACCCACGTCTTCTCTGCCCAATCCTCCTTTTTTAGAGAGGAATCCTACGATATCCACTTTGTTTATCTTGTCTTTTTTACCCTTACCGAAGTAGATGGTAACGAATGCCGGCAGCGGCGGACGTCCCACCTGTTCGGGGAGCACACATTCTTCTATATCCTGTGGCAAGTATTCGGGTGTTTTTTCTTCTACATATAATATAATGTATGCCGATCCGTCAGCGTCCCATCGTGCTGTTCTACCGTTGCGGTGAATGAATCCGTCTTCGGCTACAGGCAGATGATAGTGAACGATGTGTCTTATTTCGGGGATATCGAGTCCGCGTGCTGCCAAGTCGGTAGAGATAAGCACCGGGCAACTTCCGTTTCTGAACTTATAAAGCGCACGTTCACGGTCGTCTTGCTCCATGCCTCCGTGAAATATTTCACAGTACAACTTGTTTTCGCGCAGATACTTTCCTACTCTCTCTACGCTCTCACGGTGATTACAGAACACCAATGTAGATTCATCACCCAGATAGCAGAGCAATTTATAGAGCGTTTCTAATTTATCTTTTATAGGCGACATCACTCTGTACAGGCTTAAACGATGCGACACTGTTTCTTCCGGGTTAAGGAAGTCCAGCTTCACGGTACGCTTGTTCATCCCTGCAAACTGCGGTATCTGTTCGGCATCGGTAGCCGAAAGAAGGAAGCGGCGCTGCACTGCGGGCAACTGGCCGATCACTTCGTTCATCTCATCCTGGAAGCCGAACTCCAAACACTTGTCGAACTCATCTATTACAAGCAAGCGCACTGTCGACGCATCGAAATTCTGCTTACCCAGATGATCATTCATACGTCCCGGTGTACCAATGATAACCGAAGGATGAATGCCGTTCATGGTGCGATGTTCTTCCATAGCCGGACGTCCACCATAACAACTCATAACCTTGAATTCGGTACCCATCTGACGGAACACCTGTTCTATCTGCAGAGCCAACTCTCGCGAGGGTACTAACACCACCGCCTGCACACCTTCCACTCCCGGTTTAAGCGTTTCGAGTAGAGGAATAAGGTAAGCCAACGTCTTTCCGGAGCCGGTAGGCGAAAGCAATATCATGTCATTTCCTTTGCTACAGACATCTACGGCAGCCTGCTGCATGGCGTTCAGTTCCGAAATCTTCAAGTTATCAAGTATGTTGCGTATTTCCATATCGTGCTTGTCTTATAATTAAAATAGTTCTTTTAAAATTCTTAAATGTTCAAAGGCAAAGTTAAGACTATTTTTCACCGATACAAATATTTTGCATAAAAAAACATCCGCTTCGTCCGTTGCAGTCTATAACCGCTCCGCAAGGATGCCGTTTATAATATCTGCATACGTTTTCATCTTATCACATCAGATGCTTTACGTAAATCCAATTTTTTATGTACTTTTGCAAAAAACTAAAAAAGATGAAAATAGGATTCGACAACGAGAAATACCAGAACATTCAGTCTCAGCACATTAAGGAGAGAATCTCACAATTCGACGGTAAGCTGTACCTGGAGTTGGGAGGCAAACTTTTCGATGACAATCATGCCAGCCGTGTACTGCCAGGCTTCCGCCCCGACAGTAAGCTCTGCATGTTTCAGAAGATTAGCGACAGTATAGAAATTGTTATCGTCATCAGTGCTATCGATATCGAGAAGAACAAGAAACGTGCCGATTTGGGCATCACTTACGATGAAGATGCGCTTCGTCTTAGAGGCGAATTCCAGAACCGTGGCTTCATGGTAGGTTCTATCGTCATCACTCACTACAACGGTCAGCCGGCGGCCATCGCTTTCAAGCAACGCTTGGAGCGCGAGGGTATCAAGACCTACTGTCATTATCTGATAGAAGGCTATCCGCACGATGTTCGTCTTATCGCTTCGGACGAAGGCTTCGGTAAGAACGACTTTGTAGAGACTTCAAAACCTTTGGTCATCGTTACTGCTCCCGGTCCGGGTAGCGGCAAAATGGCAGTCTGCCTCAGTCAGCTGTACAATGAGAACAAGCGTGGCGTAAGAGCCGGATATGCCAAGTTCGAGACATTCCCCGTATGGAATCTTCCGCTTAAGCATCCTGTAAACATCGCTTACGAAGCCGCTACTGCCGACTTGAACGACGTTAACATGATAGACCCGTTCCACTTGGAGGCTTATAACAAGATAGCCATCAACTATAACCGCGACATCGAAATCTACCCCGTACTGAACGCTTTGTTCGAAGGTATTTACGGTTCTAACCCGTACAAGTCGCCTACCGATATGGGTGTAAACATGGTAGGTTTCTGCATCAGCGATGATGATGTTTGCTGCGAGGCTTCTAAAAACGAAATTATCCGTCGCTACTACGACGCTACCAACAAGATGGCTTGCGGCGCTTGTAATGAGGCGGAGATCAGCAAGATTCAGATGTTGTTTAATCAGGCTAAGATTACTACCGACTTCCGCCGTACTACTGTAGCCGCTAAAGAATGCTTGCGCCAGACTGGTCACACATCTGCCGCTATAGAGCTTGAAGACGGTACCATCATCACCGCACATTCAGGTCAGTTATTAGGCTGTAGCGCTGCGCTCTTGCTCAACGTAATGAAGCACTTGGCTGGTATTGACCATGAAAAGAAGCTCATCCCTCAGTCTATGATTGAGCCTATTCAACATACTAAGATTAATTACTTGGGAAGCCGTAACCCGCGCTTGCACACCGATGAAGTTCTGGTTACGCTGTCTGTATTGTCAGAGAACGATGAGAACTGCCGCCGTGCGTTAGAGCAACTGCCTAAGTTGCGTGGATGCCAGGTACACTGCACCGTAATGCTTAGCGAGGTAGACCAAAAGATTTTCAAGAAACTTGGCGTAAACCTTACTTGCGAACCGGTTCTGAAAAGAAAGAATTGATTACAGCAGGCTTACTTAGAACATTAAAAATCAGAGCATAAAAAAAGCAATCTCCTTAAAGGCCGAAACCTTGGGAGATTGCTTTTTTGTTTTAGTACTCAGAGTACTGATTTATCGGATGATATCCATTTCATCAATCAGATGAGTAGCACCCGCATACTTGTCGATAACGAACAAAACGTAGCGAATATCTACACAAGCCGCACGCTGCAACTGCTGGTTATAAGCGATGTCGCCAGTAAGACCCTCGTAGTTACGGTCGAAGCCCAAGCCACACAACTCACCTTTAGAGTTGAATACAGGCGAACCCGAGTTACCACCAGTGTTATCGGTAGCGGTTACGAAACATACCGGCATACGTCCGTCGGCCATAGCATACGGTCCGAAGTCCTTCTTAGCGTAAAGTTCCTTCAACTTGGCGGGAACCACGAATTCCGGATTGTTAGGATCTTCTTTCTCCATCACACCCTTCAGTGTAGTATAGTAAAGATACTCTATACCATCTGCCGGAGTGTAAGAACCAATCTTACCGTATGTAAGACGAAGCGTAGAGTTGGCATCAGGATAGATAGCCTTACCCTCGTTCTTCCACAAAGTCATCATGCCAGCTACCCATGTTTTATGAGCACGGTTGTAAGCATTGGTTTCAGCCTTCATAGCCTCGTCGGTAGCCTTGTAGCCATCTATAACCGACTTAGCGTAGCGTACCATCAAGTCAGATTCCAGAGTCTTGGCGTTAGCCTTGTCAAGGAAAGCGTTGAACGCTTCATGCGAGCGGAAGATAGACTTATCGAAACAAGCGTCGATAAACGCGTCTGTGCTACCCTTAAACTGTTTGTCGATAGTAGCGAAGATAGAAATACGTTCCGCTGCCGGAATCAAGTTGGCATAAACAGCCAAGAGCTGCTTAGACACCTTGCGGTCTACCGCTGTGCTATAGTCCTTGTTAAAGTACTTATCGGCAGCCTTGCGCAGAGCGGCTACAGCCTTCTGTACGCCCTCCTTATCCTTAGCCACCAACGCATCGTGCAACTTGTCGGTATCAGGAATCTTAGAGAACTCAGTACCAAGCATCAAAGCCTCGTAGATAGCCTGCTGATGATAAACGGCATCATGACGCTTAGCCACAATCTGCTTGATAGTTTCGTAAGCCTCACGATAATCATTGTTACCTGTCTTAGCGGCGTAAGCCAACAAGCGTTCCTGCTCGGCACGCTTGCGGTCAAGCACCTTCAGTCGTACCAAACCCTCGTTCATGCCGATAGCGTTCTTCCAGTAGTTGGCAGATGAAGCATACTTAGCGGCATACTGAATACGAGTCTTGGCATCCTTAGCCATCTCCTCGCCCAATACATTAAGGCGAACGCCACGTACAGTGTCGCGCATAAAGTTAGTAGTCTGCATACGCTCTTCCACCTCGTCGCTAATCATGTAGCGCCAGTTACGTCCGGGGAATCCCATCACGAAAGTGAAATCGCCTTCTTTTACACCTTTTATATTAATAGTAAGATGCTTCTTCACCTTCAGAGGAACATTCTCTGCCGAGTAGTTAGCAGGCTTACCATTCTTATCAGCGTAGATACGGAACATAGAGAAGTCGCCGCAGTGACGAGGCCACATCCAGTTATCAGTATCAGCACCGAATTTTCCGATAGACGAAGGAGGCGCACCTACCATACGAATATCCTTATAAACGGTCTTCACAAAAAGATAATACTTATTCGCACCATAGAAAGGCTTCAGCTCCAGGCGGATAAATTCGCTGGTAGCGATATTTTCCTGCTTGGCGAATCGCTTAGCCACCTTTTCCATATAAGAGGGCGACAAGTAATTCAGTCCTTCCGGATCTTCATCCTTCTTGAGTTGCTCCATCACGTAATCGGTCACATCAAGAATGCGGTCGATAAAAGTAATGGTAAGACCCTCGCACGGCAGTTCTTCAGAGCGTTTCATAGCCCAGAAACCGTCGGTCAGATAGTCGTGCTCTACAGAGCTGTGCTGCTGTATGTAACCATATCCGCAGTGGTGGTTAGTAAGTACCAAACCATCTTTCGAGATGATTTCGCCGGTACATCCCCCACCAAAATGCACTACCGCATCTTTCAGGCTGATGCCGTCGGGACAGTAAACCTGGTCAATACCGATATCAAGACCCATATCCTGCATCACCGCCGCGTTCTGCTTTTTCAGATCGGTAAGCATCCACATTCCTTCGTCGGCCCACGAAGCTAGTGCGCCCGACAGAAGGAAAACAGATAATAATAGCTTTTTCATTATTCAACTATTGTCATTTCGTCAATAAGATTCTTACATCCACCAAGCTTCTCAACGATGAACAGCACGTAGCGGATATCTACCGCGATACAACGCTGCAAGTTATTGTCGAAGTTGATGTCGCCAGAGAGTGATTCCCAGTTACCGTCGAAAGCGGCACCAATCAATTCGCCGTTGCCGTTCATAACCGGAGAACCCGAGTTACCGCCGGTAATATCGTTAGTAGTCAAGAAACAAGTAGGCATTTCACCGTTAGGCAAAGCGTAACGACCGAAGTCTTTAGCCGCATACAGTTCTTTCAGCTTAGCCGGTACCACGAATTCCGGATTGTTAGGATCTTCTTTTTCCATCACACCCTTCAGAGTAGTGTAGTATTTGTAGTGAACGCCGTCTTTCGGATCGTACGATTTCACGTTACCGTAAGTAAGACGCATAGTGAAGTTAGCGTCCGGAGCCTTAGGAGTAGGAGCGTACATTTCGCACAAACCGCGAACGTAAGTCTTATGCAGCAAGTCGATGCCACCGTTCAATGAAGACAATTCATTATAAAGTTTCTGAGCCATTTCGTTCTTGGCGATAGAGTACTGTACAGCCAAGTCAGATTCGATAGCCTTAACGGTAGGCTTCTTGATGAATGCGTTGAAGTTCTTTTCGCTAGCGAAGATAGAGTTGCTATACAAAGCGTCTACGTAAGCGTCTACGTTACCTTTAAACTTAGTCTTGATAGTCTCATAGAAAGCCGGGAGGTATTCAGCCGGAACGCTCTGTTCGTACAGCGGAATCAAAGCCTTAGCCACCTTGCGGTCAACTTCATGATCATAGTCTTTGTTGTGAATCAAGTAATACGCTACCTTCAGGCGGTTAACGCATTTCTCTACCTCTTCAGAATTCTTAGCTTTGATAGCATCCTTCAGCTGATTGAACAATGTGAACGCAGCTCCGAATTCAATGCCACGGAATGTCTCGCTAAAGTAAGTCATCAGCGTGTTGATAGGAGTAACCTTGCTAACGTACTCATCAATCTGCGCTACTACCTTTTCATAGTCGGCGTTCTGCTGCTTCTTTGCGAAAGCCAAGAAATTAGCTTCCTGTTCTGCCTTAGATTCAAGAACTTTGTTGTCTACGATAGCCTTGTTCATACCGATAGAGTTCTTCCAGTAGTTGCTACTCTGAGCGTACTTAGAAGCATACTGAATACGAACTTTGTCGCTGGCAGCCATCTCAGCCTTCAGCACAGCCTGACGAGCCTCGCGGACCTGGATACGCGGAGTGTTCTGAGCGTCCATGCGCATCTTAACCTCGCTGCGTGTAAGGTAGCGGCTTGTGCTTCCGGGGAATCCCATAATCATGGCGTAATCGCCTTCCTGCAGTCCCTTCAATGAGATGGTAAGATGCTTCTTCACCTTCAAAGGCACGTTATCCTTACTGTAGTCAGCCGGATTACCGTCCTTATCGGCATAGATACGGAACATAGAGAAGTCGCCTGTATGACGCGGCCACATCCAGTTGTCGGTTTCACCACCGAACTTACCGATTGATGAAGGCGGAGCAGCCACCATACGCACGTCGGTATAAGTCTTGATGTAGAACAAGTAGAACTTGTTTCCGGCATAGAACGGAAGAGCCTCTACCTCGATACCCGGTTTACCCTTCAGGTCGCTCTTTTCGTATTCTTCCTTAGCCAACTTAGCCAAGTAACCACCGCCGAACGATTCTGTTTCTGATACCTTACCAGCCTTAACGTCAGCGTTTACACGGTCTGTAAGGTCAACTATACGTTCCACAAATTTGAATGTCAATCCCGGAGTAGGTAGTTCCTCGCTGCGGCTCTTAGCCCAGAAACCGTTGGTCAGGTAGTCGTGTTCTACCGAGCTGTGCTGCTGAATAGCACCGTAGCCACAGTGATGGTTAGTAAGAATAAGTCCGTCTGCAGAAATAATTTCACCGGTACATCCGCGTCCGAAGATACCAACGGCATCCTTCAGCGTGATTTTTCCCGGATTATAAATGTCGGCTACATCCATGCTCATACCCTGAGCCTTCATGCGGTCGGCCAAGTGTTGTTCCTGCATGAGCTGAAGAAGCCACATACCCTCGTCAGCCTTTGCCGGCGAGAAAGCGGCGCACATTAGCGCAAGTGCTAAAACTTTCAGTTTTTTCATTGTTTGTAATTCTACGATTTTTAAAGTTATGAATTTTATTCATTTATGCATTTAAGAGGACAAATATAACTAAAAATACGTTGCCCAAGTAGTATTTATACGCTATTTAAGTAAAAACCTATATTAAGTTTTAATTTTTGGTAATTTATTTCTCTACAACTCAGAAACATTATAATTTTGCCGTGTTAATTATTAAGCGGTTTTACATGTATAGATTATATCTAATTATTCTTAGCGCTATTTTATGCGTTTCGTGCAACAAGAAATATAAGATAGAAGGCGTTTCATCTTTGTCTAGTCAAGACGGTAAAATGCTATATATCAAGGTTATTTCTGGCGATAAGTTGGTAAACATCGACTCTGCCGAAGTGGTGCACGGACTGTTTAAGATGCAGGGCAAGGTAGATTCTACCATGATTGGAATGCTCTATATGGCCGACGAAAGCATCATGCCTCTTGTCATCGAAAAAGGAAAGATAAAAATTGATATCAACAATTCGGGTGTCACAATAAAGGGCACCCCGCTCAATGAGAAGTTCAACGACTTTGTGGTTAAGAAGAACTCTCTCGATGACCAGGCATACGAAGTGGAGCGTCTGGAGAGCCGCATGATTATGGACGGCAAAAATCCGCTTGAGATACAGCAGGAAATAACCGCGCAGCGTAAAGCCTTGTCGGGTAAGATGGACAGCTTGGCCATCAACTTCATAGAAGACAATTACGAGAATGTACTTGGTCCGGGCTTATTCATCATGATTTGCAACGGACTGCCCTACCCTGTGCTCACCCCTATGATGGAGCAGATACTTAAAAACGCTCCAGAGTCGTTCAAGAACAATCCGCTTATAAAGAACTACGTCAACGTGGCCCGTGCCAACATGGAGAAGCTTCAGAACGCCAATTAATCACTTCAACCAGATTCGTGTAATCTCCGGAGTACGAATACCCGGCTTCAACTCACCATTTATATTATAGAAGGAGTCGTTTCCACCGCTTACCAATACGGCTCCTGCTCTGGCCAGACGTGAGGAACGAATCACCGTATTCCACGCATCCTCTTTCAGCCGGACGCTGAACACATCGGTCAGCGAGCGAGTGCCGTCTGTACCTCCCGCGCAGATCAGTCGGTCATTATACACCGTAGCCACTCCGTAGGCCGAGGCAAACGGAAGCTCGCCCACCATTCTCCAGTTTAATACGGAATCTGCAGTAATATCGGCAGCATATATGCCTTTATAGAATTTCTTCTTACCACCATCGCTGGCTGGTACATCAGGAAAGTTACAGCCTCCTGCCATAATCAGTTTACCGCCAAGCGCACCTGCGTAACATGCCGAGACTCCATTTTCCATACCCTCTTCTTGAGAAGGAAACCCTGTGGTATGACACAGTTCCCATCGGGCGGAAGTAAGGTCTTTTTTCGGTGTACAGCTGCATAACATGAAAAGAGAAACAAGCGATAAGAAATAATAAGTTTTCATAATAGTGGTTTTTAATGGATTTACAAAAATACCAATAATCCTGCAGAAACCGTTGAGTTATTTAAACAAGAGTCGCGCTAACCCGTAAACATAACGGCGGAAGCCGGGTTGATATGCCAGCAAACGGTCGAACCAACCTAAATGCGTACTTACAGAACGAACCACCATGCCCACGTAGACCATGGCGAACAGCGTGCCTATCCCCACTATATACCATAGCCAAGTGCCGAAGAACACGTAGCAGAACACTACCGCCAGTGTTACCAGCGAGATATCAACGCAGATTTTCCATTAATGAAACGGTACGCCCGTAACGCTGCTTATAGCTACCGGAAATCCCTCGCCAGGCATCGTTACCGAGCCGCAGCGAACCTCTAACGCTATTCCTACGCCCAGAATGGTACATCCTATTACCTGAGCTAATACCTTTGTACACAAAGAATCGGGTGCCAACCATGCTGTAAGCCACATGTTAACGTCGATAAGCGAGCCGAAAACAAACCCTACCAACAACTGGAACAATTGCACCGGCTCAAATTTTCTGCGCAGTACGGCTATCTGCCCCGCTACCAGCACTGCGTTCATCACATAAGTGTATTGTCCGATGGTCAGCCTCGGAATGCCAGGAATCTGCGTTCCTGCCGTTTCGAACACATAAGGCAATGTAGATATCACACTCGACCCTAACATGCTGCGTACGCACACAGCCACCCCAATTGTCATGATAAACAATGAAATCAGCAGCAATATATGCTGCCATACAAACGAAATTATCCTCTCTTTTTTACCCATAAAAACTAATTTTACAGTGCAAAAGTAGTAAAAAATGAGCGGATGAAGGAAGTGGGAAACAAATGAGTTTTGAGCAAAAAAAAGATTTATTTCGATATATATTCGTTTAGATTATCGTTCATCAGATGACAAAAAAACTCTTTTGCATTCAAAATACGATTTTAGTCATCACACAACGAAATTTCAAAACAACAAAAAATTTTTTCCAATAAAAATATACGACAAAACAGTACACTGTAAAGAAATATTCCATAATTTTGTTTTATGAATACATGAGAATGTATTATGAATGTATAATCTATAATAACAAAATTATGAGACTAAGAAAAAATCTAACTGCTATTGCACTTGGATTGAGTACAATTACAGCTATTTTCTGCGAATCGTATTCATTTTTTCAAAGCTCGCATGTAAATCTCCTACCCCCTCCAAAAGGTACTCCGAGACCGATTATTAAACTATAAATGCAAGTGAAGCAAGAAAACCTGTTGCCCGAACTTTCTATGATGCCAATGACACTGAGAGAAATAAATAAGTTAACACCTATAAAAGAGTAAGGAGAAGAAGCAAAAGCCGAAGGCGAGGCAAAACCAAGACAAA
>ULWY01090721.1_pt1 | contig 19571 bp, 14 predicted proteins | sample 1960761 | NCBI WGS metagenome assembly ULWY01 (sample SAMEA4835824, study PRJEB28245) | human gut metagenome | biome: gut microbiome; material: fecal sample | place: Denmark | collected 2008 | reverse complement strand
ATGTAGAATGTGATGGAATTATTTTGGATAATGCACAAATTTTCATTGTCCCAAATTAAGATTTGTGAAAAAGTTGAATGTTTTAATATGGTCTATTTTTATTTTTTAAAATATTTATAATAGGCAAAACAATGATTAGGATTATTACCAGACCGCCAATAACTGACGAAATAATTATTGAAGCCTTGTCTATCTTATTTTTGTTGTCGGGGTTGTCGGGATTTGGGATGATAGAGTTTTCTTTTTGCAATGCGATCACCATTGTTGTGTTTTTGTAGTTGTCTTTGTTTTCTCCAACATATATTGCTGTTGCACTTGTCAAACCATCGAGGGACAGGTTTGGGTTTTCCCATTGCCAACCAACAGGTAAAATGACATCAAAAAGGGTTGTTGCATTATTTGAAAACGTTATTTTGTTATTTGGTTTTGTTGGGACATCGATCGCTAGAATCTTAAATTGCAAACTCAAACTTCCAACAAATTTTCCAATGCCAGTTATTTTAATTTCTGCAGTGCCAACATTGGTGTTGTTCTTGTAAGAGATAGTGTAATCGACATCTTTAATTAATGCTTGGTGGTTTATTGTTAGCTCAACTTTAGGGGAAAGCGGTTGGCCGGTAAAAGATAGAGAAGGGATTGAATTGTATTTGGCGGAGGAAATATCAATTTTTTGTTCTGTTTCTTCTTTTTCTTTCAAAACGGTGTAGGCCTTTATTCTTGCGGCATAATTTATTTCATTCCAACCGCTTGCGGACTTGTAATTTGTATTTCCGCTTGAATTAAGAGAATATAAAATATATGCGCTTTTGTTTATGTTGCTGTTGACAGTTACAACAACGGAATAATAAGTGTTTTTATCAATTTTTGCCAGATTACCTAGCATAATAGTGTGATAACCGCCATACTCTAAAATTCGCTCGCCGCTGGCAGAAAGTGTTCCGCTTTCAGGGTTTTTAATGTCTTTCAAATTTGTATAAACTTGCACTTTGCAAGTTAAATTGTAGCCATAGGTTGCGACATTGATTGCTTTTATATATTCATCATGTTTGTCATCGCTCTTTTTTGCCATAAAGACATTTGATACGCACTTTGAATTGTTTTCACTTCGCATTGGGGATTCTAAAACATTGTCATAAAAATAGTTGAAATCAAAAGTTGACTTGTTTGCATACTTAAATCCGCAAACATTGCCAACCGAACTGTCATAAGAAAGATAAAAATAAGGAAGAGAATTATAACTATTTTTGATTATCCATGCTCCATTTTGACTTGCCGGGTTTGGCTGGAAGTTGCTTGCTGGAATTGTGTCATCCCAGCCAACGATAGTCATAGCATGAGAAATTCCATCGCGTGTTTCCCCTTTGGTATTATAATAAGATACTTCACGAGCATTGTAATACGACCCGGTTACGGCACCGTATTTTGCAATTGCACGTTTTATTTCGTCTATTCTATAAGTGCCGGTATTGTAGATATCTATCTGCTCTGCATCCAACAGTCTGTATAGATTGTTTTCATAAGCGTCAGCTTTGGCAGGGGTACTGCCAGCGACAGGGGCACACCATTGGGAAAGCATTAAAAATGTATTATACGAACTTCCAGTTACATCCCACTTATCATTGGCATAAACTCCGTCAGTGTTATTGAGTGGGTCTCTATCTCGATTGTGTGTTCGATATGCCATTTGTGTTGGAGAAAAACGCAAAGTGTCTTTTGTGTTGTCATCCAATTTATCTTTCAATATTGATGTTTCTGATGCACTTGCAGCTGCATATGCCCAACAAATGTTTGAGCTTCCCTGATCAAGTGTGGGTGTTACAATATCGTAATCGCAACTATTATATTTTTCCATTTGGACAATTTCATCAAGGTTTGTTGTGTTGAGAACTTTGACATGTGAAGATATGACAGCAGAAACAATATCGTGTTTAACAATGTTTGAAAAACATGATATCAACAATATTAATACTGGTATGAGAGCAAAGATTTTTACTCTTGGTCGCTCATTATTCCTTTTCATATTATGATATTATCATATTTTGTAATATGGAGCAAACAATGTTATTGATTTTCTTTGTTTGGCTTTTCAGGTGCGAAAATTCTTATAAATTTTGTAACTTTTTTATCTAAATTGTAAAATTTTAAAAATTAATATACAGATTTGAAGATTTTATGTTATTATATATATATAGTTGCAAAGAAACTCTTGATTTTTGCTCCACTTATGCAACTAAAAAAATAAAAAGGAGAATGTTATGGCTACGACAAAGAAAAAAATTTATAAATTGGCAGTTTTTATACTATTTGCTATTATACCAACAGTTCTATTATTGTCAGCATGTGGGAAAAAGGCTCCAAAATATTACTATTTCACAGTTGATGCTCTTCCCTCACATGTTTTAGAAGTGACAGTTCAAAATACAACTGGTGGCTATGGTTCAGATAGTAAAGGGAAATTCTTAGGAAAGGGTGAAGGTGCTGAAATTAGATTTTTTATTGAAGAAGGATACAACCTTGGAACTTTGAAAGTTTTAAGCAATGGTGAAGAACTTACTATTACAGAAGAAGAAGGCGAATATGCCTATAAAGCAACTTTCACACCAACAAAAGACTTTGCAATCACATTTGCTGGGGCTGTTGCACCAAAAGTTGCAAACATTCGTCTTGCTGTTGGAAGAATGATGTATCCAGACTATCATGACAGAATTATGGTTGAAATTGACAGGTATGATTTATTTGGACTTGAAAAAGGAACAATGAATATTGCAGAATTTAAACAAGCTGTTGAAAATATTGGGAGTTCACCTGTTCAAACAAACTATGATACACCAATTACAATTTCAGTTTATACAATTGGAACATATGATTTTGCAATTTCAGAATCTTGTGTTCTCATTTTGAATAACAACGGTGATTATGGAGTTGGTTTTAATAGGCAAGTTGAAAAGATTGTTGATGAAGAAAACCAAAAATATGGTTATAAACACACAATCAGATTTTCAGAAAATAATACAATTACAATTGTAGACGAAGTTGTAGAAGAATATTCAGTTAAATTTGTTTATGGCGACGATGATGTTTCACTGCATAAAGATTTGTTCACGCTTTCAGTGAATGGCGAAACTCGTGCCAAAACTCAAGATTATTATGTTTATGGCGTTATCAAGGTCTCAGATTTCACAGGAGAAGAACTTCCAAAACTTAAAATTGCTTTCCTAAAATATACAGATGAAAATTATAAGAAATTTTATAATGAGTTAACTTTTGATCTTGCTGGAAAACAAGCAAAAAGAAGTGCAGATGGCTCATATGTTGAGATTGAATTTGATAAATATTATAAGTATAATTTTAAACATGAAAGTTATGTTGTTTCAACAAATGCACTTGATCTTTTGAAAAAAATGGATATAGTTACAGAAAAAAGTTATGGACTTATTGATAAGATTGAAATTAATGGAAATGAAGAATATGGTTATTTTGTAATTTCCGAGGAGAATAGCGGCAAGAGTCTTGGAAGAACAAACGGCTTTAGGTATTTCTTAAAAGATGACTTTTTAACTTTGACAATTAATTTTTATAGTGAAGTTGATTACCAATTCGTTCGCTTGGGAGAACTTGTTGTAAAGGTTGACAACTCTCATACCTCGGACGTTCAGGTAACAAAAGGGCAATATTTCTTTAACGGGGAAAACGCAAGCTGTTTTATAATCACAGTGAGAGCAAGTGTTCCAACTGAAAAGATAGAATTCTTTACAAATAATCCTTAATAATTATTATATATTTTAAAAAATTTTTAAACTTTAAGTAAAACAATTAAGTAAAAAATTTGTATATTTTTATGCTATTTTACTCGAACCTCTAGACATAAAAAAATCGGCAATATTGCCGATTTTTTGGTGCACTCGTGGGGATTCGAACCCAAGACCTTTCGTTCCGTAGACGAACGCTCTATCCAGCTGAGCTACGAGTGCATGATTGAATGAATTGTTTAATATTTCTTTTGTACACTTTTCTTGAATTTGTCAAATGCTTTGTAATTATAACAAATATTTTTGAAAAAGTAAATGTTTTTTCTATATTTAATTTGTTTTATTATATTTGTTAAGAAAAAAAATAAACCGCGTAGCAGCCGCGGTTTATTCTTTTTCAAAATGTTTTTTTATTTCATGGGCAAGTGCTTCGTGAATACCTTTGACCAAACAAAGCTCTTCAACCGATGCGTTTTTAATGTTTTCAGTAGTTCCAAAAGCATCAAGAAGTGCATTTATTTTCACTTTTCCAAGGCCTGGGATTTCTTCCAATTCAGTATGAGTTTGAGATTTTGTTCTGATTTCTCGATGGAACGTAATGGCAAATCGGTGTGCTTCATCTCTCACTCTTTGTAAAAGTTTGAGTTCGGTGCTTCCATATTTCAAAATTACAGGGGACTCTTGCTTTGTTGTATAAACTTCCTCAAATCTTTTTGCGAGTGAAATTATTTCGATTTCATCTTGAAGATTGAATTCTTTCAAAATTTCATAGCATGAAGACAATTGCCCTTTGCCACCATCAATAACAAAAAGGTCTGGCTTTTCTTTAAAACTATCGCCATTTTGGTCAACATATCTTTGCAAACGTCTTGACAAAGTTTCTTTTAGACAGTCAAAGTCGTTGTTTCCTTCAACAGTTTTAATTTTAAACTTGCGATAAGCCTTTTTTGATGCAATGCCGTCAATGAAGACCACCATTGATGCGACTTTGTTTGTTCCACTGATGTGAGAAATATCATAACATTCAATTCTTTTAGGCGGCGTAGAGAGATTTAATTTTTGTTGCAACATTTTTACTGCACCAATGCCATTGCTGTAAATGATTTTTTCTCGTTCGATATGTTTTTCCAAATGCTCCTGTGCATTTTCTTTTGCCATTTTTAACAGTGTTAAGTTTATACCATGCGGGTTTGAAATAATTTTGACATTTTTATTTAAAGTTTCTTTCAACAAATTTTCATCAATTTCGTGGCTGACAATAATTTCATTTGGGACAATCATGTTTTGATAATATTGATAAATAAAGTTAAACAAAGTTGATGATTCTTCAATCTCGGCATCACTTTGCTCAAAATTCATAACACCCAAAACCTTTCCGCCACGAACCACCATAACAGTGATTACACCATTAAGCCCATCTGTGTGGTAAGCGAATATGTCTTTGTTTATATCTTTTGGTAAATTTGCGACGACTCTTTGTTTGAGTTTTTCAACCATTTTTAGACTGTCTCGAAGTTCTATCGCTCTTTCAAAATTTTCAAGATTTGAGGCGGTTTCCATTTTTTCTTTCAATATGTTTTCAATTTCCTCATCGTTTCCGTTTAAAAATCTAATAACTTTTTTTATCTCTTCACCATATTCTTCTTTTGTAACTCTACCAGTGCAAGGGGCAAGGCAAAGACCTAATGAAAAATTTAAGCATTCTCTTTTTGCATGAGTGTTGTTGTCGATTTTGCTTTTACAAGTGCGAATTTTAAACGCCATATTTATTGTTTTCAAAATTTCTCGTGGGTCAATTCCAGAGATGTATGGACCAAAATATCGTTCGCCGTCACGATTTTTTACACATCTTACGATTTCTAGACGTGGAAAATCTTCTTTCATGTTTATTTTTATATATGGAAATGCTTTGCCGTCTTTCAACAAAATGTTGTAAAAAGGCTGGTGTTTGTGAATAAGGTTGCTTTCAAGTCCAAGCGCATCAACTTCTGACATGGCAATAAAATAATCGAAGTCATCAACATGGTCAACCATTGCTTGCACTTTGGCTGGTTTTGGTGAATTCCTAAAATATTGACTGACACGCTTTTTTAAATTTTTTGCCTTGCCAATATAAATTATTTCACCTTTTTCGTCACGCATGACATAAACACCAGGCTTTGTTGTTAAAGTTTTTAATTTTTGTTTAATCTTTTCGTTCATGAAATTATTATATATTATTTTTGATAATTTTTACAAATTTTTTGTTTATAGGTTTTAATAAGAATAAATTATTATAAAAATTTTTTAATTATTTTATAAACAAGTTTTATAAAACTGTTGTAAATTGTAATTTTATTTGGTATAATGAGAAAAATAAAAGGAAGAGGAGGATTGTAATCTTGGCTACTTCAATGCTTTTAGGTATATTTGATTGGGTTCGGGATTTCTTTACGGAGTTAATTAATTTGATTCCAAAAATTATCTATCTTTTGTATGCTTCACTTGCTTGTGTTATCGATGTTTTACAACTCTTCTTTAGAAAACTAGCAGGTCTGGATGTTTACTATGTAGATGGCAAGGCGGTGTCTGGAGATTTGGTGACAAATTTTATCGCAGGCATTTTGGGAATTAATATAAATGCAACAGATGGTGTGACCTTTGAATATTCGGCACTTACAACCGTTTTCTGGTCATTTATAGTTTTTGGTATTATTATCGCATTTATGTCAACAATTGTGGCAATCGTAAAAAGTCATTATTCATATGATGATAAGTCAGCAAAAGGCCCTATGCAATATGTTTACACCGCTGGCAAAGCGATTATAAATATGGTTGCAGTTCCGATCATTGTTGTTTTGGGATTGTATGTTTCACAAGGGATTTTAACTGCACTTGATACAATGACTTCAACATCAAGTGGAAGTGTGGTTTCCATGTTTGGTGAAGGTGAAAAGGATGAAAGAGGAAACCTAATTTCGGAAGGAGTTGGTATAGATTTTTTATCAAAGCCTACGGAAACTTCTCAAAGTGCTACAGGATTAAATAAGAGCAAAACTTACATATATTATGATATATTTGGATTTGGTGGTGGTATTGTATATGGAAATAGTTCTTCTGCAGAAGTCCCATCATCAAAAACCCTAGCACTCATTGGTTCAAAAAACCAAACATTTTCGGGTTCGTTGTTCAAAGTGGGGGCTTATAATGGAAACAGGGCAAGGCTCGGACAATACCAAATAAGTTCGAATTTTTTAGGTTCTAAAAGTAATGACTGCAAATTGTTTGGAAATGCAAAGACCGACTCAGAACTAGCCAGCATGATTGATAATGCATTTGCATGTAATTTGCACTTAAAACAATCTTACAACATGACCAATTGGAATAGGTTTTCGAGCGACAAATTTTTTACAAATTATTTGTGTCAAAATACATCAGCTTTTTCAAAATTTAATGTTGGTTTAGTTTGGTATTATTATGATTTGTGGCAATTCAACTTTATTGTAGGATTCGCAGGTTGTATAGTCTGTGCAACATTGTTTGTTAATATAATTATGGGATTGATTGCAAGACTTTTCATGTGTATTGGATTGTTCTTGGTTGCTCCTCCACTCTTCGGTCTTGCTCCACTTGATGGTGGAAAAGCGGGCAAGAGCTGGAGAGAAAATTTCATGAAACAGGTGCTTATGGCATATGGTGCAGTTGTTGGAATGAATATATTCTTCTTAATTTTGCCTTATATGAATGAAATTGACTTCTTCAATATTGCAATAGCTGACTATCTTGCACAAACATTGATCATTATTGTTGGACTCATTACAGTGAAAGCCTTTATCGCAACGTTATCTGGGCTTATCGGAGCTGCGGATGCAAATGAAACTGGTGGAAAAATTACTGAAGAAGTAGGCACTGTAGCAGGAAAGGCAACAAAAATGACTGTTGGTGCAGCTAAAATGGCTGCGAAATTGCCAGTTAATGCTGTTCGTGGTGGACTTGCAGTTAAAAACAAAATTCAAGAAACTCACCATGCTAGAAAAGAAAAGAAAAATCAAAAAGGATTGGATGATATTTCTAAGTATCAAAGACAAAGGGATGCCTTGGATGCTTTGGATGGCAAGAAGGCTACAGATGTCAATAAAGATGATTTTATTGCAGATTATATGAGCAAGGGCGGCTCAAAGAAAGAAGCTCAACAATTATGGAAAACTGTTTCTGCCGAGAAAAAGAAAGCAGGCACGGGTAACATGTCAAAATCTACTTTAAAAACAGCATTTGGCACAGAAAATAAAGCATTTGGAGCTTCAGCAGCAAAATACGCGGGAAGAGCTGGTGGATTGGCATTGGCGAGAGACAAGCAAACATTGACTAAAGCTAGAGACCGTGCAAAAATACTTAAAGATTATAGACAAGAAAGATTTAAAGCTCATCAAGGGGGATTGCTTGAACTTAGAGATACGGCACTTTCTCCATTCTCAAATGTCGATTCTGTAATGGGTGACAACAAGTTCTATAGTACATTTAAGGATAAGTCTGGAATTGCTCCAAAACCAGATTGGACAAAGCAAACAGCTCAAAATGTTGAAGCTTTAACAAAAGAAGTTCAAGGTGGCAGAGGAGATGTTCGTGGTGGATTTGAAACTTTGAACACTGGAATGGGACGCGGATTTAAAAATACTAATAGACGACAAGATAGGATGCGTAGAGATATGAATGCTGGTTTTGCAGATACTGGAGCAAAACTTAATGCAGCAAATGCTACATTGTCAGGTATCGAAGCCGACACAGAAGCAACAAAGAAAGCTACTCAAAGAATCGCTCGTGAAACAGATGGATTGAAAGCAAGACAAAAGAAAGTTATTGCGCAAAACAGAGAAGCTCATGCTGATTTGAAAAAAGCTCAAGATAAACTCGACGTCATTGTTAAAGATCCACAGAACAAAAGAAATCAAAAGATTTAGAGGTTGAGATATGTCAATACTAAAAAACATTTCTGAGATTTTTAAACTTTCTTTTGAGGATAATGGATTTGTGAAAAGTTTTTCAAATGTAATAAATCCTCCAAAAAATTATCAAAAAGAAATTGCGGAGAATTTAGCAAAAATCAAGAGCGAATTGCAAAAATAAAAAGCTAGGCGATATGCCTAGTTTTTTTGTTTGTCTTTTACATTGCAAAACAAAAGAAAATAAAAAATCGCCACAATTTAAATGTGACGATTGTTGCATGGTGGTGATAGGTGGGCTCGAACCACCGACCTTATGGGTATGAACCATACGCTCTAGCCAGCTGAGCTACATCACCATGTGTGAAAACATGACTATTATACACAAGGAGAAATCTTTTGTCAATTATTTTTCGCTAAAAATTTGTAGAGTAAAGTCTTTTAGTTGATTTTAATTTATAAAATGTTTATAATTATAATTATATAAGGAGAGTTTATATGATTGAAGAACAAATAAAGAAAGCAAACATCGAAGCGATGAAAAACAAAGATAGCATTGCTAGAGCATTTTATAGTGTTTTGATGAACAAAATTTTGTTGGAGAAAATTGCAAAGGGAGAAAGAGAGAAACCTCTTGCCGATGCAGATGTTTCAAACATTATACAAAAAGTTATTAAGGAACTCAACGAAGAAAAAGAAAACTATGTAAAAGTTGGAAATACAAGTGAAGTTGAAATTCTTGACAAACAACTTGAAATTGCATCTGCATATTTGCCAAAGATGTTGACAGAAAGCGAAATCAAAGATATTATTCTTGGACTTCCTGACAAATCAATCCCTACAGTTATGAAACATTTTAAGATGAACTATAATGGCAAGGTTGATATGCGTATGGTTCAAGAAGTGTTAAAAGGTCTTGCATGAGAATATACGCAATAAGTGACTTGCACCTGTCTGTAAACAATCCAAAACCAATGGACATTTTTGGGCCAACTTGGGAAGGATATTTGGACAAGATTTTTGCAGACTGGAAAGCAAAAGTGAGCGATGATGATATAGTATTGCTTGCAGGTGATTTTTCTTGGGCAATGAAATTGGAAGAAACAAAAGCCGATTTTGATATGCTTAAAGATTTGCCTGGGAAGAAAATTATCATTAGAGGCAATCATGATTATTGGTGGAAAAGCATAAGTGCAGTGCGCAATGTTTTGCCACTTGGTTTTTATGCGATCCAAAACGATGCCATAAAATTTGGGAATTACATTATTTGCGGAACTCGTCTTTGGAATTTGCCTGATGTAAACAAAAGTTTGAGTGCAGAGGACGATAAAATATATAAAAGAGAACTTATCCGTCTTGAAATGACTTTGCAAAATGCACAAAAAATGAAGACGGGTGATGAAAAAATTATTTGTATGGTGCATTATCCACCTTACACTTTCAAAGAAGAAGACAACGAAGTTACATTGCTCATGGAAAAGTATGGCGTTTACAAAGTTGTCTATGGGCACATTCATGCTATGTGCAAACAAAATTTGGTATTAAACAAAAATGGAATAACTTATTATTTGACATCTTGCGATATAGTTGGGAACAAACTTATTGATATAGATTGATGTCAAAGTGAGGTTTTAAGTTTTTGAAAAATTATTGACATTTGTGGCAATAATATAGTAAAATGAAACGACTTGGGAGTATTACATGAAAAAATTTTCAAAAGTTTTATGTTGCATTTTGGGGCTTGGGTTTCTTCTTACAGGTTGTGCAACAGTAGGAAACATTAAAAACAACAATAAAGAACTTATTTACAATGGCAATTCCGCAGTTATGGTTGACGGACACCTTTATTATGGCAATGCTTTTGCAGATTATAGCAGTTTTTCATCTGACAGCGATTACAAAAAAAGTGCACAACTTGCATATCTTGCAAGACTTAACACAAATGTAGAGTTGTCAGCAAAAACAGAAGATTATTCTCCAAAAAATGTTGAAAAAGTTGCAGAAGAAGTTGTTGGACAAAGCAAAAACTTTATGTTTGTTTTGGGCAATTACATCTACTATGCCACACCAAACCGTCAAAGAATCAAGGGTGATGATGGAAAATCAAAACATTATTTCAATTACACAGCTTTGTATAGAAGCAAATTGAATGGGGATGGCAAGCAAAAAATTTACACAACAGCTGGTGAAATCTCTGACATTCAAGTTTTGAAATATGAAAACAAATATTATGTTGTTATGCTTGCAGGGACAGACCTTGTTAAGATTCAACTTGGAAATGACACAAAAACTACAGTTGTTGCCAAAGATGTAAAAAGTGTAGCAATTCCAAAAACAAAGCGTGATGGCGTTGCTTCAAGCACTTATGATTGGAACGGATATGTTTATTTCACTGTCGACAACAAAGATGAAGACAATTCTGATATTAGTGGAAGCATTGTTAAAAGAGTTTTGATTTCAAGTAAAGACGAAGAAAAACTTGCTACATGGTCAAACGGAACAACAGTTTCATTTATTGGAAGAGAAAAAGACCAACTTTTCTTCACAATGTCAGGACATGAAACAGAAGTATTTACTGCAGATGTTTCAGACCATAGTGAAACAATCAAAAATTTTGATACAAACACAAAATTCTATTCAGCTTCAACAATTTCAAATATTTCTTTGATAGCAACAGAAGCAAGAGAATATGGATATGTGTTTACAACATCTTCTGGAGCTTTGGCTTATGGCACAAAAGCAGGCAAAAGTGGAGCAATCACACTTAAGAATGGTGATGACACAATCTCTTCATTCAAAGTGCTTTTTGTAAAAGATAGAACAGTTTTCTTGTCAACAACAAGTGGAATTTATTCAGCAGATTTATCCGCAGTATTTAATGATAATGCAACAACAGTTTCATGCACAACTATTGTAACAATGACATCAATTTATGACGGCACTTTGTATGCATATGACGGAACATATATTTACTATTATGCGAAACTTGAAGAAGTAAAAACTGACGAAAGCAAAGAGGATGACAAGGCTGACACAAAAACAGAAACAGATGACAACTATTATCTTTATAGAACAAAGGCTTCAAAATCTTCATCAGCAGATGCTGGCAAGGCATACGAACTTTTAGGACTTACAAAAATCAAATCTAGACGCACAAAATAAGACTGAGTTTTCAGTCTTTTTTTTGTTGCAGATTTTTAAAAATGTTCTATCAACTTTTCAAAACCCCCTTGACAAACGGGCAATTTAGTGTTAAATTATTAAAGTAATTATAAAACAAATAAAGGGGTGAAATTATGTTTGGGTTTGGAAAACCAAAAATTAGAGTCGTGGAAGATGTATGTGAAAATTTTGAACTTGTTTCAGTAAGAAAGAGAGTAAAAGGACATGTTAGAGAGCATTATACTTTGAGAGAGAAATCTACTCAAAATCTTATGAAATATAAAGTTTCAGGAGTTATTCTTCCGGTCGTTGGTGATTATTTTGTTGCAAAAGTTGTTGGTGAGAATATCGAAAACGATTATGAATTTGTGCTTATCAATAAGAAAACTGGTGCAGTATCAGAAAGAAGATTTAAGTCAATTAAACAACTTGATGAAAATAAATTTTGTGCAGATTTAATTGACGGAACAGGTTTAGCATTTTATTATGCAAATGCAGATAAAGTTGGTAGATTGAGATTTTCAAAGTTCTTAGCAGGAAATTTTGAACATCCAGTTTGGATGGCTGCCGTTTTGAACAATAAAACTCATGATGCAGTTTTTGTAGGTCAAGACGATCGTTTGATGGGAAGAAGAGATGAAAACGGGAAGTTTGAACCTTATCGTTTTGCAGAAACAAATCCATTTGAAAACAGATATTTTGCAGTTGCAAAAAATTATATTGGTGCAAACGCAAAAAATACAGAAGGATCATATGTTCTTGTTTATTCAAATGGTGAAGTTTCAGCAGAAAAGTTTTCTGGCTACATGATAGATTTGGACGAAAAGGGTGAAATTATTGGTATCTCTGTTACATTTGATGGCTCAAATTATATGCAAGTTGGAAAATCTGGAGCAATTACAGAGAGATGCTGGTTGGATTTGATTGAACAAGAACCAGCAAACTTCAGATATATGCCTACAAAGTGGTTTGCTGATGAAGCATTTATTTCAAAAGCACGCAGAACAGCTATGAATGTATTGGAGAAGAGATTGAACAAAATTGCAACTCTCGAAGATGCAGATGTAACAAAGTTTGAAGGTATTGTTACTGAAATTGACGAAAAAATCAAGGCAGAAAGAGAAAGCGTTGCTGAAATCGAAAGTGCAGAAAATCAAAAACGTGCAGAAAAGTATCAAAGAGAAATGGAAGAAAACGAAGCTTATCGTGCAAAACGTGCACAAGAATTTGAAGCTGCAGAAGAAGAAGCAAAAAGAAGAGAAGAAGAGAGAGCTCAACAAGCAGCAAGAAGAAGCACTATTTCAAGTCTCTTGGCTGACAAATCAAAAGATAAGGACAAGGACTAATAATAATTCTAAAGAAATCGACACAAATAAGATGTGTCGATTTTTTATTTAACATAAATTAGTTAATTTAAGAATAGGCGAAATGAGTTTGTTAATATATTTTTCCATTAAAAAGTTTTTAAAAATTGATTTATCTATTTTCTTTTTGTTATTTCTATGAAATTCAAGTGCATTTTTTGAAAAATTTATCTTTTCGACAACATTATACTTATCGCGACAAGATAGTAGATTTTTTTATTTAGATATTTTGTCTTTTTATGTTATCTTAATCATGTTTTGCAAGGAAACAAAAAATTGATGTTGAAAAGGAGAATTTAAAATGGAAAACATAAAAGAAAACAGATTACCAAAGATTTATATTGCAGACAATGCCGAAGACAACAATATTATTGATTATTTTAAAAACTCATTAAATTTTGATTTTGTAGGGACAAGTTTTGATGGTGCAAAAGTTGTGGAAGATGTTCAAAAAATAAAACCCGATGTGCTGATTTTGGAAGTCATGCTTTCAAATTTAGACGGTTTTGCAGTGCTTGACAAAATCAAACAACTCAAAGAGAAAATGCCTAAAGTGTTTTTTGTTTCAAATTTGTCACACAGCGGATTTGTGACAAAAGCAGTGCAATCTGGCGCTAGTTATTTTATGGTTAAACCTGTTTCTCCAGAAAATTTGGAAAGTAGAATAAATGAAGTTTTAAACAACGGGCGCTCTTCAAATGAAAGTCGCCAACTCGATGAAAAAATATCAAATATTTTTATCAGCATTGGAATACCAGCACATATCAAAGGCTATCAATTTTTGAGAGAAGCTGTTAAACTTGCAGTTGAAGAACCAGAAATTATTGGCTCAATTACAAAAAAATTGTATCCAACAATTGCAGAAAGATTTGAGACAAGTTCAAGCAAAGTTGAAAGGGGAATGCGTCATGCAATCGAGGTCGCTTGGAACAGAGGCAAAATTGAAAATATTAACAATATTTTTGGATTGAAGATATATAATAGAAATGAGAAACCGACAAATGGAGAACTTATTGCACTCATTGCAGACAAAATGATTATGGACGGCTAACTGCAAAATGTTCAAAAAACTGCGTTATTTGTGCAAAAAAACGTCAAAAATATAAAATTTTTTCATTTTGGGTATTGAATTAGAAGTTTTGTTGTGTTATAATGTGTCTATCATTAGGGGGTAAGTTATGTCCAAGACATTTACAAAGACATTAGTTATTTGTGCAATGGTGGTTTTGTTTCCACTTATGATTGTTGGCACAGCATTCGCTTCTTATTATTCAATCGATGCAACAGTCAATGTTGCCGCTTATGCTATTGGCGATTCTCAATCTGATGCCGCTTATGCAAAAGTTGCTTATGGAAGCACATCTGAAACTACAATGGAAATTACAGAAAGTCACTTGAAAAAAATTGATCTCAATGCCGTTTCAAATGGTTACAATTTTGAAGGTTGGTTTAATGCTGATGCCACTTCTTATGAAGTTGCAAATGCAGCAGGTAAATTGGACGAAATCAAAGTTTCTGACAACACAAACCTTTCTGTTCAAATGACAGACTATACACAACTTTTGGCTGTGTTTTCAATCAAAAAATATACAGTTGGATACAGTTACAAAGAAACTCCAGATGGTCCAATCATCTCTACAACACCAGAAACAGATGATGGTGATGCTGTTTCAAGAGCTTACACATATGGTGACGCTCTTCCAGTTTTGCCTTATACAGGTGTTGATTACAGATTTATGGGCTGGAGAGTAGTTGGAGAAGCAGAAAGTGTTGCTCCACACACAATGGTTGATTTTGATAATGAAGATGTAACTCTTACAGCTGTTTGGGAAGCTCAAAATCAAATAACAATCACATATTACAAAGAAAACGGAACAGAAATTTTCTACACTGTTAAAAAATATGAAAATGAATCATTTACTCTTGATGATGCATTGACAACAGTTGGCACTGCGGCTGTTGACGGTTATAGCTATGCTTGGAGAGATGCTGACGGAAACACTATTTCAGAAGTTAGAAATCAAACAAAAAACCTTGATGTTTATTTGAAATCTACACCAATCACATATTCTGCAAAATTGAACTGTGGAGACGTTAAGTTTGATGGTCAATCAACAAGCATAATCAACTTTACAGTAAGAAGTCTTGAAGCATTGAATGATTGGGGAACAGAATCTAAATGGAACACAACATATTCATTCTACAAAGTTAAAGGTGTTCAATTTAACGGAATAGTTTATGGTTTTGAAAACACTGCAACATTTGAAGATTTGGCAAGAGCTATTGTTGCTGCAAATCCACGCGGAAGCGAAACAGCAGTTGAAATCACAACAAATGTTGAAAAACATTTTACAAACTTTGCTGTAAGTGGAAATATCGAACTTAAAGCAGGTTCAAGCAATGTATATTTGGATAAAAACGATATTCCAGTTTCTGAATATCAACAACCTGCACGTAAAAACAGAAATTCAACATACACAATCAATGCACTCCTTGGACTTGAGTTGTATAATGGGGCTACAAGACCACTTTACAATGAAAACGGAGAGGCAGTAACACTCAGATCTATTGAAATCTGGATCAATGGAGTAAGTAGAATTTACACAGTTTCAAATTCTCAAATTGATGGAAGCATGACACTTAATGAATTGATTGAAATTATGTGGCAAAACAATCAAAGAATGGATTTGGCAGAAACATTTACTGTTGAAAAAATTCAAGTAAATTTCGCTAAATAATTTTTAGAAAATCTAAAAAAATAGTTGACACGTGCTCTTTAAGTATGCTAAACTTAGAGAGCATTGAGGGAGTTTAGCTCAGTTGGTAGAGTACCTGCCTTACAAGCAGAGGGTCATAGGTTCGAGCCCTATAACTCCCACCAATAGCAAATTTAAACACACAACAATTATTGTCGTGTGTTTTTTTATTTCAAATTTCAATTTGCAGTTGACAATTATGCCGAAGAGTGTTATATTTATTATATCCATAAAGAGTGTGCGAGGGACAGCCCCGTTGACCACACAGCAACCTGCAAAGCAAGGTGCTAAAGGCTGACCGATGGAATTGAATCTGGACTTATCCCATCGGTGACGATGGGATTTTTTAATCCCTTTATGGAAATGTTTTATAAAGGAAGGAAAAATAAATGAAAAAAGAAAATGAGAAAAGCGGATGTTATACACTGACAAGTGAGAGCGTAAACATTGGACATCCAGATAAGACTTGTGACACAATTGCTGATGCATTTTTGGATGAAGCATTGCGACAAGACAAAAACTCTATGATGGCTGTAGAGGGTGCAATAAAGGACGACAAACTTTTTATCTATGGAGAGGCGACAACAAAAGCAAAAATTGATTACGAAAAAATTGCAAAAGATGTTTTGAAAGAGGTGGGTTATAAAAATGACTTTCAAATTATCAAACAGATAAGCGAGCAAAGTCCTGAAATAAACCAAGCTGTCATGCAAAAGGATTTAGGGGCAAATGATCAAGGAATTTGTTACGGCTATGCGACAAATGAGACAAAAGAATTTATGCCAATGCCGATTTTGATTGCGCACAAATTGATGCAAGAATATGAAAAGTTTAGAAAAACAAGAAACGACTTTTTTGCTGATGCAAAGAGCCAAGTATCTATTGAATATCAAAACGGCAAGCCTGCAAGGGTTTCGGTTGTTCTTATTTCGGTTTCGCATGCAGAAAACTTGAAATTGGAAGAAATAAAGAAGGTTATCAAAAAACAGGTTATTGACAAAGTTTTGGAAGAATATAAAACTTTGCTTAAAGACACGAAATATATCATAAATCCAAGCGGAAAATTTACGATTTGGGGTTCATTTGGGGATTCTGGATGCGTTGGACGTAAAATTGTTGTGGATACGTATGGTGGCGTTGGAAGAGTTGGTGGTGGCTGTTTTTCAAGCAAAAATGCTACAAAAGTTGACAGGTCTGGTGCTTATTATGCCAGATATGTTGCAAAAAATATAGTTGCTCACAATCTCGCTGACAGGTGCGAATTGCAAGTAGGCTATGGGATTGGATTGAGTGAACCGGTGTCATTTGACATTGAAACGTTTGGGACAGAAAAGGTGTCAAAAGAATATATATATAGATATGTAAATGAAAATTTTGATTTTAGACCTTCAAACATTATCAAAGAACTGGATTTGTTGAAACCCATTTACAAAAAGACTGCTTGTTATGGACATTTTGGTCGTGAAGAATTTTCTTGGGAGAAAATTAAATAAAAGCATTTTTATTGTTAAAGGCTAAGATTAAACAAAAAAACTATGTGCTTACATAGTTTTTTCTTTATCAAGAATTATTTCAAGTGGTAAACAAAAAATAACCCAATTTGTGTAGGGTTATTTCTGTTAGTTTAGTTTATTTTTCCCAAAGATTTAAAGGATATTGTCCTTCATCTGTAAGAGCTTTTATTGAAGAAACAACATTATCCTTGTCTTCTTTGAAAGTGAGGCCATACCATTTTGCTGAAGTTTTAAGAACATTTACGCTAACTTTGTTTTCTTCAATAAGTTGCGACAGAAGTGTCGTGAGATAAAATTCGCAAGATTTGAGATTATCTTTGTTGTCATCAAGGAAACGAATGAAATAATCATACAGATAATCCAAAAATTTTGTAGTAAATCCAAACATATTCATTGACGCAATGGTATCATCTTTAACTTCAAATTCATTGCCTTCTTTTGGATCAAGAGGAGAAGCAATTTGTTTGTCTCCAACTTTTTTTATTAAGCATTCTACAACTTGGTCGAGTTTGTTCTTTTCAAAATTGCAAATTCCACGCTTCACATCGCCGATAGGACTCAATGTGTTCAGGGCTTTATATCCCACGAGTCCATAAACATCTGGATTTTTGTTTGTTTGCAAAAATTTTGCCACAGTTTTAAAGGCATCATACCCATAAAAATCATCTGCATTGATTACTGCGAAGTCTGATTTGATAGCATCTTTTGCACACAAGATAGCATGTGCCGTTCCAAAAGGTTTGATTCTATCTGCAGGGATTTGGTATTTTGCAGGGATGTTGTCATTGTTTTGAAAAACATAAACCGTTTTGATTTGCTTTTCTACGCGTTTTCCGATTGTTTCTCTGAAAAGTTCAAAATTCTCTTTTTTGATAATGAATATGATTTTATCAAATCCACATCTAATGGCGTCATAGATTGAATAATCAATAATAAAGTTGCCATTATTATCAATTGGTTCAAGTTGTTTCATTCCGCCAAAACGGCTACCCATTCCGGCAGCCATAATTACAAGTTCCATAAAAACCTCCTTTTTGTTAGTTGCATTATAACATAATTATATTCTTCATCAAAAGGATTTTCTATATTTCACTGACGATATACACAATATGGACTTTTTGTCGAAAATTACTTGCAATAGTGACAAATTTGTGATATATTTAAACTTGTAGTCGTTGGGGAGAGATAAAATCTTTAATGAAAAAATTTGCACTGATATTTTCAATAGTCGTGGTTTTGATTTTGGTAGGCACGGGTGTCTATGTTGTTTTGCCCAAACATGATACTTCTCCAACAGGTAGCATCTCGCTTGATGTTGAAGATATTGAAATAAAGGTTGGAGAAGAAGCGAAGATTGAATATTCTATCTCATCCACAAATCTTGTTGTTGTCATGGAAATTGAAGATGTGACTATTGCTCAATTAAAGAGTTTTTCAACAGGTTTTTATGCGATTGGTTTGAAAGAAGGTTTGAGCATTTTGAGTGTAACGGCTTCTCGTGGCAAGGAGAAAGTTACAAAGAGTTCCACAATCACAGTCAGTAGTGATGGCAATGAAGTGATAGATAATCCAAAACCTATTGATGACAATCCAAACCCAACAGAACCTGATGACTCAAATGATGGAGATCGAGAGCCAGAAAATCCTGTTTTAAATGAAATTGTTGTTGAGTTTTCAAATTTACTTAGATGTCAATATGCTGATAAAACATTCACTATTGAAACAAACAAATTTTCAATGTTTAGTATTTGTTGCAATGAAAACATCAAAAGCATTAGATTGGCTTCTCAAAATGAGAATTTAAAGATAGTATCTGCAAATGATATTGGAAATAATACATACAAAATGACAGGTTTGATTGCGGGCGAGTATACTTTTAATTTGTATATAAATGGTTACATATTTTCATATAAAGTCATAGTTGAATAAAAAATTTGGATAAAACATTGAAGAAAACAGGTGAGATACCTGTTTTTTTTATTTAAATATAAGAGGGAAAAGGCAGAAAAGAAGGGATAAATAGGGGCATTGCACGACACACACGGGTGCGTTGTGGACAATAGAGAAGAAAAAGGAAGAAAAAAGTTGAAAATAATGAAAAAAGTTT
>ULWY01091105.1_pt1 | contig 19638 bp, 9 predicted proteins | sample 1960761 | NCBI WGS metagenome assembly ULWY01 (sample SAMEA4835824, study PRJEB28245) | human gut metagenome | biome: gut microbiome; material: fecal sample | place: Denmark | collected 2008 | reverse complement strand
CTATCCTGCAAAGTTCGTATGATGATTTGGGGAGGAGGTAAATATCTTACAAATAATCGGCTTACCAATTGTCTATGAAGTATACTATCATATAAATAAATCTTGCATATGAGGAACTGATTTTTAACCATATAGACTTGTTGAGTAGCCTTCGTAAAGTACATATTGCAAAATAGAAAGCATTAGTCCCAATTCGGAACGATTTGTTTAGATTCGCTTCCGAGTCGGGACTAATAGCATCAAACTATTATTCAATATGGCTCAAGTGAAAAAAGAACTGCCATATTCGTTTTATCCGTTCCCTAACAATTGCCGTCTATCCAGTCACAAACAATATTATTATAAATTCCTATCAAAAACAAAGTTCCACAAACCATCAGATTTTATTTTTCACAACCAAACTTAAATATACAACGACTGCTATAGACTTCACCAGGTTTTAATAAAACTGACGGCCATTGCGGTTTATTAGGACTATCAGGGTAGTGTTGTGTTTCCAAACAAACAGAAGCTCGTTGAGGATATACGATTCCTTTTTTACCTTTCACACTACCATCCAGAAAGTTTCCAGTATACACTTGTATACCGGGCTCATCAGTATATACTTCCAATATAATTCCAGTAGTTGGACTGGATAATTTAGCTGCCAGCTGGTTAATATCACCTTTGGTTTTCAACACCCAGTTATGGTCAAATCCATTACCAAATTTTATCTGCTCATTTTCAAATTGAGTAACACGAGGTGCAATTGCAGTCGGTCTATTAAAATCAAATTCAGTATTTGCTACAGCCATCATCTTACCAGTTGTCATAAATGTACTGTCTATCGGAGTAATACTATCTGCAGCAATATATAAAATATTATCAGTTGCCAATTGAGAAGGATTACCATTTAAATTAAAATAAGAATGATTCGTCATATTAATAACAGTAGTTTTATCAGTCGTAGCACTGTAATTAATATCAATAGCGTTATCTGATGTTAAAGTATATATCACACGCGCAATGACATTTCCTGGAAAATTATTATCTCCATCTGCTGAGTTCATCGTTAATATAAGAGTAGAATCATTAACTTGTGAAGCCTCATAAACTTGATACTGCCATCCAGTTGGCCCCCCATGTAAACAGTGTCCAAAATTATTCTGAGGAAGCTGAATCTCTTGTCCTTCTATGACTATTTTTCCATGATTAATGCGATTAGCGTATCTTCCGATAGTTGCACCAAAATCACTTGGTATATTCTGATAATCAGTAATATTATCGAATCCCAATACCACATCTGTCATTTTACCGTTCTTATCTGGTACCATAATAGAAACAATACGTCCTCCAAAATTAGTCACGCACACTTCCATTCCAGATGAATTTTTTAATGTATACAACTTAGTAAATTGATTCCCGTTTACTATTGTCTCAAAATTAATGGGGTTCAATCCAGACAATGTCAATTCTGATTGTTGCGCCTTTGGGGAGGTACATCCGCTTAACACAATAAAGACAATACTTGCAATCCATAGAATTTTTGTCATTCTTTCCATATCTTTCATTCTTTTGTAGTGAGAAATATACACCCTAATACTATTTAAATGGTCTTTTAAAATAATTGAATATTAGCTAACAGGTTTCCTCAGAATAGGTCGGTTGAGTTTTCTAATTCACTGTCAATAAGAAACCTGTACAGGAACAAAAGCAAAAATATTTTCGCCTCATAAATTGAATTCTTCAATAAAGATGAATCGGCATTTTGTTGATAATATGTCAAGTCAATCGCTTATTAAAACCAACTGCTTAGTTCGATGTTTAGCTAATTCAACAATCATAAAAACTTAAAATATTATCATCACTTAAGACTAATGTCGAATTCATACAGGACCTACATTAGCAGTTGAAATATAAGAAAGAGGGCATATTATTTACCCTCTCCCTTAATGTTCTTCAACTATTTAAGTTCATCTGCTCATTCATGTTTCCAGTAAACAGACTGTAAAAACCATTGGATATCTTTTTCGTTCAATCTTTGTTTTTCCAATAAAGCAGGAAGTTCTGCATAATGCAATTGATATTGTCTAATAAAGTCTATGAATAAATCAGGATGATAGGTAATAGTTCGCCCTGTACTTTCCATATTGCCAAGTTCCTCTATATAGTCAATATTTGCATTCCTATACCGCATAGCCAGGAAACTCTTTTTCATACGCTTGAACTTGCCATACAATCCATCATTCACATCAGGAAGATTATCATCGTAAATTACCTGCACTGTATAAGAATCTTCACAAGCACATTCAGGTAACATAACAGAAAGTTTCAACTCTGTACCAGAGTAAGTGTAATCTACGACTTTCCCGTTCACAGTAACCTTACTGGCTGGAGCAGAACCAAGTACATCAATATGATAAGTTCGCTTCTTAGGCATTCCTTTATAATTTCCGCTACGTTTTCCTATACTGATAGTCAGGATATTGCCTTTACGGTGTGAAGACAGTTGCGTACGGGCATACTGTTCTCTGTACATCTGATCATTACCGTTATCTTCGTAAAAAGAGAAAGTTCCGCTATCACCAGGAAATACCGTAAAACGGAGTGGTTCGTCATTCTGTGACAGGTTCTTCACATCACCATAAAAAGGTAGAATCGATCCGGCCTTTACATATACGGGATATTCATCAAGAGAAAATGCACGTTCGACTACTTGACCACCTTTAAGAAGGGTACCTGTGGACCATTCATACCAGTCATTCCCCTCTGGTAACCAAACCTTGACTGATGCAAAACCTTCTTTCATAGGCGATGTAATAGGAGCAACCAACATTTCATCACCAAACATATATTGGTTCTTGAACTGATAGGCCTCATCCGTTTCCGGATAATCGTAATACATCGGACGACAAATCGAAATAGCCTCATCATAAGTCTTACGTGCCATCGTATATACATAAGGAGCGATGTGGTAACGCTGCTGTATAGTATTACGCAACACTTCCAGATAAGTCTGGTCAAAAGCCCAAGGTTCTTTATTCATCGCAGCATTCTTCATGGAATGGGTACGCATAATCGGACTGAAAGCCCCAAACTGCATCCAACGTACAAACAACTCCTTATCCAACTGAGAAACACCTTTAGCAAACTGATGTCCTCCCAAATCATGACTCCAATAACCATACAGGACATTAGAAGCTGTGGAATTAAAATAAGGAAGGAATTCCAAAGACTTCCATGTACTATAAGAATCCCCAGAAAATCCAATCTGATAACGGTGATTTCCCAAACCTCCCCAACGGTGATACAACAAAGGACGGGTCGTACGGTTACGCTCCATGTCGCTAAACAATACATAATTAAGCCACCAGGTGTTATTCAACTTCTTCAAACGTGAATCAAAAACATCCTGTTGCCAATCCAACCACCAGAAATCCACTCCATCCTTTTCCATCGGATGCAGAATCGTATTTAACCATCCGCTCATAAAACGTTTGTCTGATCCACTATAAACGATACAGTCCTTATCCTGAGGATTCATCCCCATCCACTCAGCCATCTCCTTGTATCTTTCCTCATATGGTTCAATACCACCAGCTGGATGTAAGTTAAGTGTAACCTGTAATCCTTTATTTTTCAGGTACTGAAGAAAAGAAGCTGGCTCCGGAAAAAGTGATCTGTTCCAGGTATACCCTGTCCACCCTCCTTTCCCTGGAGCAACATAATGCCAGTCCATATCTACTACCAAAACATCCAAAGGAATGTTATATGTTTCAAATTTAGTTACCAGATCACGGAATTCATCATCCGAATAATTCCAATATCTTGACCACCAGTAACCGAAAGCATAACGAGGAGGTAAAGGAACTTTACCGGCAAAAGCGGTAAAACTCTGAAGAGCTTCCTTATAATCATGTCCGTAAGCCATAAAATACCAGTCCTGACATGGTTCTTCACTGTTACGTTCAGTTACCCATGCCCACTCTGAATTATCAAAAAGTAAACCTTCAGAATCATCTATCAATGTCCAGCCATCCGTCGACAACAGACCATCTTCTATCGGCATCGGAAGATGGTCGCCATGATCATGTCCATTACCTACAAAGATTTCACCGTCATAACCGTCTAATGTACGAAATGTTCCCTTTAAATTACCCGTATTGACATCGCCAGGGCGCCAACGGAAAGAAGGTTCCAACCCTTTCGAACTGATAATCAAATTATCTGAAGAAAAACGTCCACTTCCTTTCCTGTATTTGAGTTCCATCTTACTTGTTGAAATCTCTATCCAATCACCGGATTCAGTCAACTGGAAATCTACCTTATCATACTTCCTATCGACTGCTAAAAGAGATGGGCTGTCTACAAATCGGCCAGTCGGCTGCCATTCCATACGAACTACCCCTTCATTAACCAAAGTAAAACGGACAGTACCATCCTGATAAGCTATATTCTGAGACGTATTCTCTTGTGCCCAGAGATGAAAACTCATACATAATACGAGCCATAAAATCCATAATTTTCTCATAAAATAATCTGATAAATTATAAAAATCTTTCAAATATAATTGTTTTGAATAAGAACGCTAAATCTCTTACTCTGTGTCTAATCTACAAGAATGATGCATCCTTTCCAACATTAAAAAATACATTGAAGAAACTGTTCATCCGATTATCCATTTACTTCCTGGTAAAAATGAAATCAGCTTTGTAGCTATCCAAGAAGTAATGAATGTACAGACTGCAATACAAGGGATAGCAGCCACTGTAGGAAGTTGTAACTGCTGCTTAAACACCGTTACCCACAATCCTAACCAAAATATATGCATCAGATACATCCCATAACTGAGTTTAGAGGTTTCTGTCACCCACTGTGAAGTGGACTGAGCGGTTATGGTAGTGAAAAGCAAAAAAGCACCAACCGTTAACATCACACAGTTAATTGTACAGAACGCCCAACCTAATTCTATATCAGGAGTCGAATGAAGTTCGCCAGGAACAGCTTGTACATAAAAAGAATAAATAGTCCATATCATACCAATAACCAACAGAACCATACCTATAACTAAACGTCTGTTACGGCTCCACTGTAAGTGTACCCGTATGTAATGAGCTAACACCAGATATCCTAAATAACCGGAGAAGTACCACAATACATGGTATTCATTCCAGAAACATTGTCCCCACACTTCACCTGAAAAACGGTTCAAATAAGGTATACACGTTGACAACAAGAACAGACTGATAAAAAAACGTTCTTCCTTAGCACTGGCCTTACGCAACCAGGGCGAAATGACAGGAATAAACAAATAAAGACTTATCAACGGATACATGAACCATAAATGCCCTGCCAATGTAGGAAAATTCAACAATATCCGAGACAAGTCTTTCACCGAGGTATTCCCGTCAATTTGTCCCCACAACAATGGCAGTGTACTATATAACAACATAAATATGAAGAACGGAGGCAGAATACGCATAAAACGATGCTTGTAGAATTGCCACATGGTCTGTTCTTCTTTCATCGGCGTCAACAGAAAGGCTGATACAATCATAAAAAGAGGTACTGACATCCGAGAGAAGCCATCGTATACAGATACCCATAACCTATCCTCCTCCGTAGCTAAATAAGCCTGAGGCCCAACCATATCAGTAGCCCCCACTGCTCCATAATAATTTTCACTTGCATGTACCAGCATCACAAGAAAACATGCAAAAATACGTACATAATCCAAAAATACGATGCGCTTCATTTCCATTACATTTTATTATTACATTCATTTACATGTCTTAGATTCAATTTATATCTTAATATTTGACAATGAGATAAATAAATCCTATCCGGATGTAAACTTTCAGAATCTTAGGATTTATAATATTAGTCCAATACTCTGAATATTTATTTGATAACGACCGAATAGTAAATAGCTACTAAATATAAGACAGTAAAATAAAGAGTAAATATCAGTAACTGTACTAGTTTAATCTTTTACTATTTTTATTTCTCTATATATATTCTGAGAATAACAAACCAATACAATTGTCAAATACAAATTTATTACTATTTTAAGAAATGTATCAGAAAGAGGCCTCATCAAATAATTGAATCAGCCTCTTACCCTAACTTAAAATATCATTATGATTATCTCTCAGAGTAGGAATAAGGCCTATCCTCTTTTTTTATTCCTCTCTCAAATGCTGGTTTATTTCCCATTTTATAATGAATAATACCTCCATTCATAAGTTCATCATATTCCAGATAATTCCGTGTAAATGGTTTTCCATTCAGTGTAGCAGACTGTATGTATACATTCTCATCACTATTACCTTCTGCCTCGATAATTAATTTCTTCCCATTTTCAAGCTGAATTGTCATCTTTGGGAAAACAGGACTACCAATCACATACTCCGTTGTTCCAGGACAAACTGAATATAATCCCATTGCACTTATTACATACCAAGAAGAAGTTTGTCCCTGATCTTCATCTCCTGGGTATCCATCAGGTGTAGCATTATATAAATCCGCCATAACCTTACGCACCCATTTTTGAGTTTTCCATGGTTCTCCAGCATAATTATAGAGATATATCATATGCTGAATAGGCTGATTTCCATGTGCATACTGTCCCATATTAATCATCTCCATTTCTGCCATCTCATGAATTACACGATTATATGTACCCACTTTAAACGTATTAGGAACAGTAAAAACAGAATCCAATTTGGCAACAAAAGCCTTATCACCTCCCATAAGATTAATTAACCCCTGAACATCATGGAATACAGACCATAAATAATGCCATGCACATCCTTCTGTAAATGGGCCTCCCCATTCAGTAGGATCAAAATTAGGATACCAAATGCCATTATTCTGCCGTCCACGCATAAATCCAACGGAAGGATCAAATACATTTTTATAGTTATAGACACTCTTCTCAAAAAGTTTCTCATAGAAAGTCTGACCAGTCATTTTTGCAAATTCCATGGCACACCAATCATTATAACAATATTCCAAAGTCTTTGCAGTTGCTTCACGCACATCGGGATAAGGCACATAACCATAAATGTAGTATTCCTTCCAGCCATCACGACCATTAGCTGGTCCTCCTGGACCTTTGTTAGTAACTTCATGGAACATCGCTTCCATTGCATGTTCAGGATTATATGAACGGAAACCCTTCGCCCAAGCGTCAGCAATCAGTGATAAAGCATGATTACCTATCATACCTCCTTGATGACCAGGGAAGGACCAAGAAGGTAACCAACCACTTTGATCATAGGCTGTAACCAAACTAGTGATATAACGATCATGAAAACCTGGATGCAAAATGGCATTCAAAGGGAATTGGGCTCTAAATGTATCCCAGAATCCATTATCAGTATACATAAAACCTTCATGTACTTTACCATCATAAGGACTATAATAGATAGGATTTCCTTGAGCATCAAGTTCATAAAACTTACGTGGGAAAAGCATTGAACGGAAAAAACAAGAATAGAATGTGGACTTCAATTCCTCAGAACCTCCCTCAACCAGAATTTTTCCCAATGCCTCATTCCAAATCTTATTAGCAACACTACGTGTTTGTTCAACAGATTTATGCATTCCTAATTCCTGCTTCAAATTCAATTCAGCTTGTTCTATACTGATATAAGAAGAAGCGATCTTAGCCTGTACTTTAACTCCTTTTCTGAACTGAATATATGCACCTGCATAATCATCTTTCATTTCTTGATTACCTTCAGATATTATTCCTTCATCTCCAGTCCATGTGCCATATGACTCAAAAGGTTTATCAAATACTATAACAAAATAATTAGCGAATTCTTTAGGTACACTTCCATTAGCATTCTTACTATAACCTATTATTTTACGTTCGGAAGGTATAATTTTTACATAACTTCCTCCCTTATTAGGATCCAATACAACATATGAATTCTCTTTATTAGGGAAAGAGAAACGCATATGAACCCCTCTCTCAGTAGGAGACATCTCTGTAGTAACTTTATTAGTAAAAGTTACTTTATAATAATCTGGATGAGCTATTTCATCTTTATGACTGAATTCAGCTGCTCTTTTATATTGATTCACCTCCAGTTTTCCACTAACAGGCATTAATGAAAAAGCAGAATAATCATTAGTCCAGGAACTACACTGATGAGTTTGTCTAAATCCCCTAATAGAGTCTTTAAAATGTTGGTAAATCCAACCACTCCCATTCGGTCCTGTTTGAGGAGTCCAAAAATTCATTCCCCAAGGTAATGCAGTAGTAGGATAAGTATTTCCTCTAGTCAACTCATATTTCGAATTTGTGCCCTGCAAAGTATTTACATAACGAGTCAAATCATTTTTCTGTGCCCTAGATTCAACTCCCCAACCAACTATGAACAATAAGGTAATAAGAACATATTTCATATAAGAGTGAACTTTAAATTATTAATAAAAAAGGTATAGCTGATTGGCTATACCTTTTTAGATTGTAATCAGCGATATTATCAATAACCCGGATTCTGAGTCAAATTCGGATTACGTTCCATAGCACTTTGTGGAATCGGCCATAATAACATGTGCAAGTTATCTTTAAATGATTTGTTGTCACGCTTATTATATGTCTCTGCTGTTGCAATATCAACCCATCTCAAAGAATTATCAGCTTGAAGCTGTGGATACAAACGGTTTCTACGGATATCATCCCAAACTTTCAATTCAAGAGGTAACTCATGTAAACGTTCAGTCAAGACATCCTCTATCGTAACAGTAGCAGGCAAATCATAATTAGCATTCAATTCTCCATTCACTGTAAACGCACGTTTACGCACTGTTTCCAGATAAGTTCTGGCTTTAGCCTGATCCGGATTATTTTGTTTCAGTAGGGCCTCTGCAGCAATCAAATAGATTTCAGCCAAACGGAAAACCGGGAAGTTCAAACTAGAGCCTTTTGAATTAATCATTGCATAATCCTCAAACCAGAACCAGTTGTCATACTGATTACATTCGAAGACCTTACCTGTATTGGAAACATAGTTTGTAAAGAAGAAATTCTTTTCTTTGATACGAACATCACCATCTACATAACTATCCAATACAACATCACTAGCATGATACATATTAGCCAAAACACTGGTAGCAAAGACCTTAGAGTTATCATCCTCTACCCAGGCTGTTGCCTGACCTGTCATACATGCATTGATATAAGGATTACCTTGATTCAAAGTTTCATCATATTCAATAGCATAAATAATCTCTTTCGACTTTTTGTTGTTCTTTATCTTATTAAAAGCACTCAACTGATTTGTTCCATCGTCTTCATTCTGCTCCAATGCATGACCTGCTCCACCATTGATTATGCTTTCTGCCATTTGAGCTGCTTCAGCATATTTGTCTGTATTCTGAAGAGGATAACCAGCCCATTGCAAATAAACAGAAGCTAACAAAGCTTGCGCTGCAGGTCTAGTGATTCTACAACCATTATCATAGAACGTTGTATTGGGCAAATACTTGATAGCCTCAAGAAGGTCCTTCTCAATCTGCTCATAAACAGCTACAATAGAAGCACGTGGCTGATTAATTACTGATGGGTCAGTAGTCTCATAAGGTTCAAGAACCAATGGTACTCCTCCATTACCACCGCCTTGAGCTTCACCATCTTTACAACCAAATTCCTTAATAAGGAAAAAATAAGACCAAGCACGGAAGAAATATGCCTGAGCCAATAATTCATTCTTACGGTCCTCAGAAATAATTCCAGCTTCAACCATTTGTGGTAATCTTTTAGCCAAAACATTACAACGACCGATAGAAACATAAGGCTCACGCCAAAGCTCACCTACATCTCCAGCAACAGTCTGAAAGTTTATATTCAGTGTTTCCATATTAGAGGAGAAATCACCATCTTTCTTGTCATCCACAAAAAGACCTGACAATAATCCATTATACATCAAACGAGTAGGTTGCCAACCCGTATTACGTCCGCCATATAAATAAGGAACACCTCCACTATAAACCATATTTACAGCAGACTGAGCATCTGCATCTGAAGTCCAAAACTGACCATCTGTTTTAAGATCCAATGGTTCTTCTTCCAAGAAATTACTACATGACGTAGTTACCATTGTAAGCAAACTAAATGCGCCAAATACAATATATTTAATCTTTTTCATAACACAATTTTTTTATCAGAACGTAATATTCGCACCAACAGTATATGTACGAGCCTTCGGATAAGCAAAGAACAGCACATTTTGTCCCCAAGTAGAAGAACCTTTGGAAGATGATTCTGGATCATATCCTTTGAAATCCTTAGAACAAATCATAAATGCATTATTCACACTAAAATATAATCGCATATTCTTAACTCCAATTTTACGAACAGCAGACGGAGTAAAAGTATATCCCAATTGAATCATATTCATACGGAAATATGAACCATCAGCAATCCAAGATGAGTTAAAATTCTGATCACTATAACCATCACCATAAGCACGGTTATAAATCATCTGTACTGTAGTATTCGTATTTGTTGGAGTCCATGCATCTGTTAAGATCGTAGACAAACCAGAAGTCAAGAAACGAGACTGAGTAGAATGCAAGAAATCCTGTAAGACTTCTACTCCCCACACAAACTGCATATCTACAGTAAGATCGAAGTTTTTATAATTCAAATTATGAATAAAGCTACCAGTCCAGTCAGGTAAACCTTTTCCAAGAATTGATTTTTCTGTAGCAATCTTACTACGACCAATCTGATCACCAGAATCATAAATACCTAACCATTCATAACCACCAAATGAAGACAATGATTCACCGACTTTCAGAGTACCCCAGTTATTCCAAATTGTTTCATTATTTGCTCCCAGTTTTTCAACTTTATTCTTATTATAGTTCAAGTTCAAAGTAGCTGACCAACTAAAATCACGGTTACTGATAGGAATTGCATTCACCATTAAGTCAACACCCTTATTAGAAACTTCACCAATATTAGCTGTAATATCAGAGAAACCTGTAGAATAAGGCAATGGACGGCTATATAACAAATCACTGGTATATTTATGATAGAAAGAAACGTCAAAAGACAAACGGTCTTTAAATAAGCCCAAATTCAAACCTAAATCAAATTGTGCGGTCTTTTCCCATTTCAAGTCTTTATTGGCCATTTTGCTCAGATATGCAGTAGTTACAGTTTCACCACCAATAACAGTTGTACCTTGACCGATAGTAGCTAATGAAGCATAAGTACCGATTTCACTGTTACCCATTATACCATAACTTGTATGCAATTTTAAGGTACTGATAACCGGTAATTTCTTCATAAACTCTTCATTCGAAATATACCAAGCCAAACCGGCAGACGGGAAGAATGCATATTTATTATTCTTACCAAATTTAGAAGAACCATCATAACGGCCTGTTACCGTTGCCATATATCGGTCACCATAAGAATATCCAATACGCAAGAAATATGAATTCATCGCCCAACGATCATGATCAGAACCTACACTAGGGCGCTGTGTTCCAGCTGCCATATTGTGATAACCATAATAGTCATCAGCGAAAGTCTTGGCTGTTGCATTGAAAGACTCATAAGTACGCTCCTGCCATGACAAACCAGCCATCGCATTGATACGATGATTACCAAACGAATTCTTATAAGTCAAATATGTTTCTTCTTGCCAATACAAAGTACTTGAATTTGATTGATAAGCATTACCTTGATCTCCTTTACCGAAATCATGTACATCCCGAGGACCATATTCACGGTTAGTATAATTGTGGCTATCAATACCAAGTTGAGTCTTCAGATCCAAGTTAGGAAGTAGATGAAAAGTCAATCCTACATTACCGAAAATCTGTGTACGGTATTGTTTACGCTGAACCGAATTCAAGAAATGCACAGGATTCGCTCCATCTTCCGAAGAAAAACGTACCATTTGAGCAGGACGGTCAGCTGTTGCTGCATATTTTATGACATCCTGAAATACAGCTGTATTATCATCTGCCCAAGTACCATCAGTATTTTTCACGGGATACCATGCAGGCATTTCAATCATTGTACGAAGAGCATTCTGTCCTCCATCACCATGGTCTGTATTATTTCCCCAAGAATGATTTACCAACAAATTGACAGAAGTTGATAACCATTTTGTAGGACTCGCATCATAAGTCATTTTTGCATTGATACGCTTCATATATGAATTCAATAGCAAACCTTGCTGATCCGTATAGTTCAAGAAAGCACCGATCGATGAATTCTTACCTGCCTGCTGAATGCTTAACTGATGATTATGTGATATAGAAGTACGGGTAGCTTCTCTCTGCCAATCAGTATCGTAAATGGCATTACCATTTTCATCAAAATAACGGGGATCAGTAAAGTGGTCAGCTCTATCCAATGAATAATTGGTTCCATGATAAGTATTGGAGTTTTCCAATCCTTGCATAAATGCTTCCTGCCACTGAGAAGCAGTCAATGTTTCCATATAACGAGCCATTGTTCCGAAGCTTACAGAACCTTGATAGGATACAGCAACACCTTCTCCATCCGTTTTACCGCGTTTCGTAGTAACCAAGATTACACCATTCGCACCTCGTGCACCATAAATAGCTGCCGAAGAAGCATCCTTCAGAACTTCTATGTTTTCAATGTCATTCGGATTAAGTAAATGGAAATCTTCCATTACTACACCATCCACAACGTATAACGGGTCTGTTGAAGCATTAATAGTATTTACACCACGAATAAGTACACGGATTCCTGCACCTGGCTGACCTGAATTAGAGAAAATATTTACACCAGAAGCTTTACCTTTCAATCCATCCAGAGCACTGAATGATTGTGTCTTAAGGATATCAGATCCACGTGTACTGGCGATAGATCCTGTTACATCAGACTTACGCATTGTACCATATCCTACAACCACAACTTCATCCATCATCTCCGTATCTTCAGCCAAAGTCACAGTAAGTGTTCCCCCTGTCGCTTTACTGGCTGCTATCTCCTGTGTTGTATATCCAATATAGCTAATTACCAATGTAGCCTTATTAGAAACATTCAATGTAAATTTACCGTCAAAATCAGTAATCGTACCATTAGATGTCCCTTTTTCCATAATATTGGCACCAATAATTGGTTCACCATTCTTGTCTATTACCACACCATTAATTTGATGTCCTTGCTGAACCACATCAAAACGATTTTCATGGTTATAACCAACCAGTGCTTCAGATTGACTAGTCATCCGACTAGCAACAGTTCCATTCTCTCCAATATTACCATTCGAATTAGGCAAATTTGCAGGAAAAGCCAATGCTGACATCGAACAGGTAGAAAGAAGAATGGTTGAAAATTTCATAACGTTCAGAAATCTCGATTCTTTTTTCATAGTTATGTTAGATTAATATTAAAATAAAAAATTTATCACATCAGAGGTATTTTTCGAAATCTCATTTTTAAGGTTAATAAAGTTCATTTCATAGGCTATAGAATTATTTTTAAGTTATACATTCATTTAAAATCCACATAGTCCTTGAAGGTATTCAATCATTCAATACGTACAGCTTCTACACCTTCAAAAGTCATCTTGACTGGTTTTATATATCCTTTATCGTCAAATTCCAGTTTATCAATGCACACTTGACGTTCACTGGCTCCTGTATATCCTAACGGACGACGATGATATACTATGTAATACTGGTCTTTCCCGGGAACCTGAATAACTGAATGATGGCCTGCTCCTGTTGCTACAGCTGTATCCTGTTGTAAAATTTTACCAATCCTTTTAAAAGGGCCTAATGGAGAATCGGCAATAGCATAAGCGACACTATAATGTGGACCTCCCCAACCACCTTCAGACCACATAAAGTAATATTTTCCATTACGCTTCAACATAAACGGTCCTTCTACATATTGATCAGGAGTGACTTCTTTGTAAATTTCGCCATCATCAAAAGGTCTCAATCCCAATAGATCATCGGTCAATTTCACTACATTGCAATGTTTCCATCCTCCGTAAAACATGTAATACTGTCCGTCATCATCACGGAATACAAACTGATCGATTGGTTGAGCATTATTCACAATTTTATCAATCAATGGTTTACCTAGAGCATCCTTAAACGGGCCTTCCGGACGATCAGAGACAGCTACACCTATACCACCTACCTGATTCTCATTTTGAATATCATTTCCACCAAAGAAAAGATAATACTTACCATTTGCCTGAATGATGGAAGGAGCCCACAAAGCATATTTCACCCATTTCACATCATCAATCGACAACACAGCAGGATGCTTTTTCCAATGCACTAAATCTTCTGAAGAAAAAGCATCAAAATGAGTCTGGAGATTATAATCAGGATTAATAGCATCTGTTTTTCTCTCCAAATCCTTCTGATATCTCTTTTGGTCTTCACCGTATAAAAGAGATAAAGTAGGATAAATCCAATATTGTTTACCAAACACGATTCCTTCCGGATCTGCATACCATCCTGGGAAGACTGGATTACCACTTGTCTTCTTAGCTGTTGATTGAGTACATGAAGCTAGCGCACATAAGCAACCAATAATCCCCAAACAACATTTTAAGGTCATATTCTTCATATCTAAAAAGAATTAAGGTTTATATCTTTTTTTTTACGATAGCAAATTTGTGTTATTTTAATCATTTAATTATTCTCTTTACTGCCAAAATAGAGACAGTTTCCAAATTGTACATTTAGCGCACACATGGTCATTGAGCGTACATAATATAAATCACTGAATTCCAAATGTTTTATTTGGCTTGTCACTCATTACAAAATGTAGTTTGACCCCATCTTTCAACTCTTCATATTTCAAAAAAGGTTCTGTCCGTTTTTTACCATTCACAAACAAAGCTTTCACATATACATTCGAAGAGGACCAATTCTGAGTAGTCACTTCTATCTGTTTCCCATTGCTCATCAATACTGTGATAGCTTCGACACACGGCGAACCAATACTGTAGATATTACTGCTAGGAGCTACAGGATAAAATCCCATACAGTTAAAAATATACCAAGCTGACATTTGCCCGCAATCATCATTACCACTTAAAGAATTAGGTTGATTTCCATAAAACCAATCAACAATAGTACGTACCCATCTCTGACACTTCCAGGCCTGTCCTAACTGATTATACAAATAAGCTACATGATGACAAGGTTCGTTACCATGCCAATATCCTCCGATACGTCCTTGAATATCATGTGCTCCAGGAATATCCTTATCCATTTCTGTTATAAACAGCTCATCTAACCGTTTTAACAAGAAATCCTTTCCTGCAATGGAGATATATCCTTCAAAATCATGAGGAACAGACCAAGTATATTGCATGGTAAAACCTTCTGTTATATCACCCCATCCATTGACAGATCCCGGACCTTGGTAAGCTATTGGACTGAATGGTTCCCGCCAGTTTCCCTTGGAATCTTTACCTCGCATATAAAAAGTTTCAGGATCTATCAGATTCCGGTAATTTCTAGAACGTTTCATAAAATAGGCATAATCATCTTCCTTACCCAACAATTTGGCAGCCTGAGCAATACAATAATCATCATACGCATACTCTAAAGTCTTAGAAACAGATTCAGCCTCTTTATCAAATGGGACATAACCTAATTCACAATACTCAGGCAAACAGTCATAATGAGGATTCATAGCAGTAGTTTTCATTGCTTGATAAGCCCGTTCATAATCAAAACCTTTTACTCCCTTTACCATCATATCTGCAAGGACTGATACAGCATGGTACCCTATCATACACCACGTTTCATTTCCATAAAAAGACCAAATTGGAAGCATATGCTCTACGCTCTTATCATAATGTGCTAACATTGAATTGGCGATGTCTGCTTGCAACGGCTGATTTATAAGATTGAGCAATGGATGAAAAGCACGATAAGTATCCCATAAAGAAAAAGTCGTATAATTAGTAAAATTCTCTGCTTTTTCTATATTCTTATCCAAGCCTCTATACATACCATCCACATCCTGAAATATAAACGGATGTAATGCTGCATGATAAGCACTAGTATAAAAAGTCTGTTTCGTTTTCAAATCACCTTTTACCTGGAATTTTGAAAGTTCCTTTTCCCATAGTCTATCAGCAGCTTCCCGTGTTCTATCAAAATCAAATCCATTCAATTCCTGTAGATTTCTCAATGCTCCTTCCGTACTGACACCTGAAATGGCAGTCTTTACATATATCTCCTGATTAGCCTGAGTCTCAAAACGTACACAAGCCATGAGTTTTTCTCCCCATGCCTCCAAATGACTCCGGAAACGTTTCGTATCATAAATAACAGGCTTCCCATTCTGCAGTATCTGAAAGTTATTCAGTTTACAAGAAAAAGTAGCAGCAAAATAAACATGCCGTTCAGGTCCCCATCCCTTTACTAATTTATATCCAACCAATGTTGAATCATTAATCTGACGTAAATTAGCCCATGGGCAACTCTGCCATAAGGTATGGTTCATATCAATTAAAATAAAAGCTTGATCTGATTTTGGATAAGTAAAGCGGAAAAAACCGCTACGCGAGGCAGCAGTCATTTCAGCCTTTACTCCATAATCAATCAATTCTACTCCATAATATCCAGGTGAGGCCCACTCTTTATCGTGTGAATAATGTGAACGGTAGCCCTTTTCAGGTTCATCGTGTGTCCCTGGAACAGACTTTATCTCACCTGTTCCCGGGACAAAAAGGAAATCTCCCAAATCAGGTATACCAGTACCGCTTAAATGTGTCAGACTAAATCCCATCAATGTCGAATGAGAATATTTATAACCAGAAGCTGCATCATAAAAATCTGCATCAGTATCTGGACTAATCTGTATACCACCAAAAGGAATCTGAGCTCCTGGGTATACATTTCCATACCCATCAGTGCCAACAAACGGATTTACATAAGGTGTTAAACGTTCTGCCATCACCAACAAAGGGAAGATGCTATAAAATATAAATCCTATTATTCGTCTCATTGCTTATTCTCTTCTATATCTCCAACTGCAACTTGATATTCTCTCCATAAAGTATCAATATCATATGACTTCCCTAAAGCATATTTGATACCTCCATCAAAAGACCAAGGAATAACTTCCAACGTACTGCGATTAAACTTACGCAAAAAATCAGGATCTTTATTGTCGCGCAACCAGACAAAGAAATATCCTGCCTTTCGATAACCATCCATATAACTTCCACCTTTCGGACGATCTTTCTCACCATGGAAACCACCATTTGCTATCCGTACTGCATCTGCCATCCCCTCAATAAAAGCCCAGAATACTTTATTCGTACCATACGTACCGATGCCTTGCGGCTCCAATTGATATGCGTGAGTTAGCTCGTGCAGTAGTACACCTCGTGTTTCAAAATCAACTTTAGCAGTATCATTATTTACAAAAGATTTTGCAATATGACGGGTACTATAAAAAATCGAAATGTCTCCATCCGATCCTCCTTTCGCAGAGATTCCATCAATGTCCTCTAAAGTATAATGTAAAGTATGCACTGGAGCAATACTATCTTCCGGACTATAATATAATGTATTCAGAACTGTACGTGCCTGCCTGCTTATGTAAGATTTCGGATCGGGAATCAAGTCATGATAAATACGGGATCCTTCACTTTTAGGAGCCTTATCTTCAAATATGATGTTTCCGATAAAATAGTCTCCCCAAACAGAATCAGCAACTTCTATCTTCTGAAACTCAGTAACCTCTTTCGATACCTTCATGTTACAAGCACAAAAAACAGATATCAAACATCCTATCAATACTATACATTTTTTATTCATAATAAATAATCATAGAAAATTTATATAACTAGTCAGTTTTCATCAGTCATTGAATAAGGTTTATCAGATTTTCTGATTCCTCTTTGTTTGTTTGGAGTATCACTCATTTCAAATTCCAAAACTCCTCCATTCAACAAATCCTGATGAGTAATATACATCTTAGAATAAAGTTTACCATTCAGTCGTACACTCTTAACATAACGTTTTTTATCACTCACACCTGGAGCTTTGATCTCAAAGCATTTACCATTTTCAAAACTCAATCTGACAGAAGGTAAATAAGGTGCTCCAAGTACATACTGGTCTGTACCTGGACAGACTGGATAAAATCCCATCGCTGTAAAGATATACCATGCCGACATTTGGCCACAATCATCATTCCCTCCTAGTCCACGAATATGATTTTTATACATCTTGTTCATTATTTCACGTACCCAGTACTGAGTCTTCCATGGCTGCGAGGTCCAAGCATAAAGATAAGGAATGTGATGGCTCGGCTCATTTCCATGTACATAACCACCTATTAAACAATCCTTTGTTATATCTTCATTCTCTTCATAATATTTTTCCGGCAAATGCATGGTAAACAATTCATCCAGCTTGCGTAAAAATTCTTTTTCACCTCCCATCAGCTTTATCAGTCCATTTACATCATGCGGGACATGAAAAGAAAAATTCCAGGAATTGCCCTCAATAAATCCTTCTCCATAAGTCTGCAACACATCAAAATCTTTCTTGAAAGTACCATCCCGATAACGTGGACGTGCAAAACCTAACGTTTCATCAAAAATACGGCGATAATTTAAAGCACGTTCTCGATACTTCTCTGCAACTTCATTATTACCGGCCTTTAATGCTGTCCAATAGATAGTCCAATCATCATAAGCATACTCCAAAGTAGTAGATGCTGCAGTACCACTCACTTCAAGTGGTACATATCCTAAGCGTATATAATCTCCTATACCATCAAAGTAGTCAACATTCGATGTTGTGACCATTGCTTTCAAGGCTTCATCTACATCAATATCAGCCCCTTTACTGATAGCATCTGCTAATACAGATGTTGCATGATAGCCACTCATGCACCAATTGTCATTGGCCATATGACTCCATACAGGTAACAGTCCATGAACACTCTGCTGTTGATGTCTAATCATTGACATAACCATATCCCGAGCTTCATCAGGTTTCATTAACATCAACAAAGGATGTTCAGCCCGATAAGTATCCCACAAAGAAAAAATCGTATAATTTTGAAAACCAGAAGCCTGATGAATATTCTGATCAAGACCACGATATTTACCATCTACATCCATATAAATAGATGGATTAATCATTGTATGATAATAGGACGTATAAAACATCGCCTCCTGATCAGGAGTTCCTTCCACTTCAATAGAACTTAACTGGTGTTTCCACTGTTCAGATGCCTTAACAGCCAATTGTTCGAAACCTTGTGAAGCAGCCTCTGCCTGCAGATTTTTTAAAGCTCCTTCTGTACTAGATGCAGAAAGCGCTACCTTAATAACAAGTTCAGGCTGACTGGCTGTGTCAAACTCAAAATAAGACACCAGTTTTCGTCCACCCATTTCAGGGAAATTATGGTTTACCGGAAACTTACGCCACCAACCATTATACTTAATTTTCTGGAAATCCTGATAACCATAATTTTTAATAGGCTGTGAAAACGAAATAGCAAAATAAATATAATTCGTACGTGCCCAACCATTCGTAATCCTATACCCTGTAAGCAGCGTATCATTTTCAACACGGATATTTGCCCACAAAGTTTTTCCATCGTAATTATAGATTCCATGATTCAGATCTAATATAACTCTACCA
>ULWY01071025.1_pt1 | contig 20080 bp, 19 predicted proteins | sample 1960761 | NCBI WGS metagenome assembly ULWY01 (sample SAMEA4835824, study PRJEB28245) | human gut metagenome | biome: gut microbiome; material: fecal sample | place: Denmark | collected 2008 | reverse complement strand
GCCCGTTCACGGGCGAAATGGGTTGATACAGGGTGTCACTGCGTTTCGCGTTCGTTCAATGTCCAGCCAATTCGTCCCGTAAACGTGACGAATTGCGGGGGAGCCATATGATAGACTAAATTGCATCTACCTAAAAACTATTGATTTCAAAGGGCTTTTTATATTTGGAAGAAAAAAATTATTTTTACGGCTGCGAAATACCCACATCAGAGACTCGGCCCTGCGCTTTTATAGAAATAGTTGACAAAGTGATGACTTAATGATACAATAAAAAGGGGTGGGGATGAGATGAACAAGCGATTTCCATATCCTAAGCGATATTGGATCTATATGATCATGGCTTTTATTTGTTTAATTTTGTTGATCGGCAATATTTGTCGCACGGACAGCCGGACAGGAGATAAGCCATTCTCTGAATTTTCACAGCGTGATTGGCGTCTGTTTTTTATCTTTTTAATTGAAGAGATAATTATTATTGGCGTAATGCTTCTGTTTACTCATTTGTGTTTTAAAATTAATAGGAAGCGAAACAAGGAGATCGTTGCTCAGTGGGAAGCCGATAAATATTCAGGAATTAAGCCCGGTGATTATGATTATGTATGGTTTGATTTTGAAAACACAGAGCGGGCACTAATTTTGAGGCAAGGGGACACATTCAGACTGAATGTTCAGGAATATAATTATCCTACCGGAGATTGGGAAAGCTTTGACGTGACAAGTGTTTATGATAATTTAGAAGCGGTAAAGAAAGCATTGTTTTATGAATGTGATTTTTATTGCGAAGAAAACGCTGAATTGGATAAATACGGCGATGAAATATATAAAGGAACATAATTAAATAGTGCCGGCACCAGCCGCGGAATCTACTTTTTATATTAGTATTATTACAGGACAAAAGGATCGCGCGTTGCGCGGTCCTTTAGCTTTGTGGTCAGCCCGATCGATCTTATTATTGATCGAACAGCACGAGACCGAATTTGAACATATCATTATAGAAAAAAACGATAGTAGTCAGCACGGATCATCGGGAAAATCAAATCACCGTTTGATATAATATTGGCAGATAAGGAGGGAGGGGTACAATGGATTGGATAACCGGAATACAAAACGCTATTGACTATATCGAAACCCATTTAACCGAAACGATCGATTACGATATTGTCGCAAAGCAAAGCTTTTCATCAACATATCATTTTCAGCGGATATTTAGTATCTTGTGCGGCTTTACTGTTGGCGAGTATATACGAAATCGCAGGTTGTCGCTCGCAGGAAGCGAATTGGCGACCTCGGATATCAAGGTCATCGATGTTGCTATGAAATACGGCTATGAGAGTCCGGACAGCTTCGCTAAGGCGTTTCAAAAGTTTCACGGCGTGACTCCTTCGGCGGCACGTATGAAGGGGAGCAAACTAAGATCCTTCTCCCGCCTTATTTTAAAAATATCTTTGGAAGGCGGTAAACTAATGAATTACAGAATCGAAGAAAAGCCGGAAATGATCTTAACGGGGTACAAAAAACATTTCACCGGCGCTCCTTACGGTAAGGAAAGAGAACGGCAAGAAGAACAACTTTTTTTAACGACAAGAGGAAAACAATGGTTTCTTCGCGGTGCATCACGAAACATTGATGCACATTGCGTTATCACAAACATCACAGATGAAGGGTATGACTATTATTACTGTCATCTGTTAGACGGTTGGGAAAGAGAAAATCTTTATAACAAATCGGTTACAGGCGTTGATTTTGTTGAATCTCTGGGATTTGAAAACATAGTTATTCCTCAATGCACTTATGTGATCTTTGAGACAAAAGATGTGAAAAGTCCGCTTTGCGATTATTTTGATCTCCTCAATATGAGGATACAGATACTGACCGAATGGATGCCCGATATGGGATTTCAATTAAAGAATGCACCCGAGCTTGCAGTTTATCATTGGCTGCCTAAAGCTGAACGCAACGTTCAGATTTGGATGCCGATAGAAAAAATCAAATAATGCGATTCCGGGGAGGTCAAAAAACTCAATTTGAGTTTTTTGACCTCCCGTCCGTCCTGACTCAAAAATATTATTAGAATCATATCTAATCATATTGACGGAATATGATTTGCATGATATAATATTATTCGATGAAAAATGCGAACGGATGAAGGGGACCTTACTATGACGGAAACAACGGTGAGCCGGAGCTTGTCCGAGATCGCTCTCGAAAAGAAGGCAGAGCAATTGGAGATGATCTCAAAAATGAGCAGCAGCAACAAAAACGAAATAAAAGCGCGAAAGATCGCGGTGAACATTTTTGACAACGGGTACAAATTTGTCGGCATGAAATTTTCGGATACGGCTTTTGACGATGCCTTTTATGCCGTTCGGAGGAATAAAGTGTTCGGCAGCCCGGAGAACGTGAGGTACTTCGGGGCTTACAAAAGCTCATTTGATGAGCTTTCGGACGGCGACAAAAAATTATTTCTGATCTACGCGCATGCGGTCCAGTCCTTGAAAATGTGCTTTGAGGAGCCGAAGAAAAAGGAATTGGAAAAGGCGGAGGCGTGCGGAGAGCCGGAAAAAATTTTTGAGTGCAGGATGCTTATCGCGTTTGTTGAGGAGCTGGTCCGCGCATGGACCGAATGGTGGGACCGCAACGGGTGCCTGAAGGTCGGATCGGGGAGTGTTTGCGATGACGGAAATTGACACCTCGCTTAAAATATACAAGAGCCTTGCGGACAGAGAAAGAATAAGAATAATGTCGATACTTTGCAAGTCGGATTCCTATGTGGAATTGCTTGCCGAAATGCTTGAGCTCACCCCCGCGACCGTGTGCTATCATCTCAAAAAATTAGAGGGCGCGGGGCTTGTGAAAAGTCGGCGACTGCAGCATTATGTGATCTATTCGGCGGATCGTGAAATGCTGGAGAGGTCGTTGGGCTCCTTTTTGGATATCTCGGCTTCCCCGGAGGGCGAGGAAAAATACAAAAGAAAGGTCGTGCACAGCTTTATTGAGTACGGAAGGCTGAAGTGCATTCCGTCTCAATTGAAAAAGAAGGAGATCGTATACGAATATATGCTCCGGGAGATGGAATTCGACCGCGATTACAGCGAAAAAGAATTGAGCGAGATAATTATCAGGTACCACGATGATTATGCAACGATCAAAAGGGAGATGATCGGACTGGGCTTTTTGTCTCAACAGGACCGCAGTTACAGACGGATCAGATAATACGAGAGGTAAAACGTTATAATTTCAGTGTTTGGGAGTAGGAAAAATGTATAATGAGATCACCTGTGACGAAGTAAAGCGCATTTTGCGCGGGGATATGTTTTATAATGCGGTCAATTTGGACACGCTGAATTATATTGAGGGGGAAGCTGCATTTGCAGGCGGCTTCCGCAGTGATGACGCGGTAATTTTTGCGGATCGCTGCGCACATACCGACACGCATGACGTGACGAATAATGTATATGTGTGTCCCGTTGATAAGAATTTTGACTGTGCCGCCGCGGCGGAGCTTGTTGAAAAAGCATTCCGCGCAAAAAGCATAAGCGTGGATGTTCAGCTCCTCGGCGCGGATGCCGCGAACGCGGTCAAAGCGCGGTTTTCTTCCATATGTCCTTATCGCCGCGAGATAAAGGACTATGCCGCAAAGGACGTGACCGCGGCTGAGAACGCGCCGGTCCGGCTCCTTACACCGGAGGATAAGGATGCGTTTTGCGGCGCCGGTTTTGCCGCCATGCCCCAAAGACCGCCGGTATCGGTCTTGTTCAATATTTTTGTTGAAAAAGGCGCCGGAAAAATTCTCGGTTACTTTGATGGGCAAAAGATTTTGGGATATCTGTCATATCAGCGCCTGTACGAAAATGTTTTCGACCTGGACTATATATATGTTTCGGAGGAGCAGCGCGGCAGGGGGATCGGAACAGCCCTCGGCAGGCAGTATGCGTCTTATGTCAGCGCGCAAAAGGGAATGGCGCTCTGGAGCAATGCCCGGAACAAAGAGTCCGAGGCTACGGCGGTGGCGTGCGGCTTTGCGGCGGGAAGGCGTGCGTTCCTGTTTTCCTGAACGGATATATTCCGCACCGGATCGTGGCGTTTTGTCCCGGCTTTATGCCGCCGCGGCTCATATTGTCTTCCTATTATTATATATAGGTGAGCGACGCACGTGTCCGCCGCGTGGGGCTTGCGGCTGCGGGCGGGGCGGACAGGCTTCGTCCGCGCGCGTTTTTGGGCGGTAACGGAGTTATTTTCATCGCATTTGGCGCGGTGTGCGGCGGGAAAATGCACATCATCAGGTGGAATTTTGCAAGTTAAAAAAGAGAAATTGCAGGATAGCGGCTGAAAAACCGTTGAAATGCCAAAAAAATTGCAATAAGGGCTTGACAAACAGAAATCCGTATGATATAATCTATGCATTAAATATTTGTACTGTTTTTCGTTCGTGCTACTTTCTTCCCCGGTTTGAAAATGGTTCTGGCAAAGTCAAATACAGGGTGGATGGGAGCTGCGGACACCGAAATCAGATATTTAAATTCATAATTAATGGAGGAAACAACTATGAACAAGAAATTCAAATCCATTCTGACGATGGCTTTGTCTCTGGTGCTTGTTGTCGTTATGTTGGCGGGTTGCAAACCCAAGAATCCGGATAATCCCGATAACCCTGACGTGAAACCGGCTACGCTCAAGCAGGCAGACTACAATACCACCACAGCGACAATGCCGAGTAACTGGAACGCACTCACCTACGTTGATAACAATGACACTCAGATCATGAACTACATCAGCTCTTCGTTCTTTGAATATGACTACAAGTTCGAAGGCGGCAAGAAGTTCAATGCCGATGGTACTATCAACAAGGCGGGTATAGTTGCCGGTGCATACACCACCAACTACTCCGCAGCAACAAAGCTTGAGGATGTCACATCTTCCGTTGATGCAAAGTGGGGATATACTGACGCCCAGAAGAAAGAGGGCGGCTACGCTTGGAAGATCACCTTCCGTGACGACCTGAAGTGGGACGACGGTACTGCCATCAAGGCAGCTGACTTCGTTTACTCCATGCAGCAGCAGCTTGATCCTGCTTTCATGAACTTCAGAGCGAACACCTACTACGATACGCTCAAGATCAAGAACTCCAAGGCTTACTTCTTCCAGAATCAGGAAGGTACCTATGAGTCTGTTACGAGCTTGGGCTATGCAAACAACGCCGCAGCTATCGCAGCCGGTAAGGTTATCTACATCAATGTATACGACTTCTACGGAGCCGAGGGTTATGTAGATGCCAACGGCAATGCCTGCCCGCAGTGGGTACCCTACACCGACGAAGTCGTTTACGATACCGCAAATGCGTGGAAGGCCGGTAAGCCTGAAGATGCTTTCTCGGCGAAGGCTCTTTGGGCAACATACAGTGCTGCTTACCTTGAGGTCGGCGCCAGCAATGCATCCTGCGCAGGTATCTATGTAGAGAACACCCAGCGTGACGTTAAGTGGGAAACCGTCGGTATTTATTCCATCGACGATGAGAATGCTGTCGTTGTTTGCTTCGATAAGGCATTCAAGTTCCTGCACGATGACGGTTCTCTCTCCTACCTCGCGGGATACTACATGCAGTCCCTTCCCCTTGTTCAAAAGGCCAAGTACGAGGCTGCCAAACTCGCGCCTGCAACCGGCGCGACTCTCTGGACCTCGAGGTACAACTCTTCTCTTGAAACCACCGCAAGCTGGGGTCCCTACAAGCTCGCTGAGTTTGAAGCAGGCTCTCACTACAAGCTCGTCAAGAACGAGAACTGGTACGGCTGGAACATGGAGGAGTACAAGAACCAGTACAACATCACCGCTATCAACTGCCGCAAGGTTGAGGAATGGTCCACCCAATGGATGGGCTTCCTGAACGGCAGCTACGACGATGCAACCCTCGCTACCGAGAATGCAGCAGAGTATGTTGACTCCAAGTACGTCTACTATACCTCCAACGATACCGGTACATTCGGTATGCAGCTTTACAGCAACCTGAACGTCCTCAAGGGCAGCGGAAACAACAACGGTATCCTTGCTATCGATGAGTTCAGACAGGCACTCAACCTTGCGCTCAACAGAAGCGACCTCGTTGAAAAGATCTGGCCGGGTACCGCAATTCCGTGCTTCGGTCTTATAAACGTTGCATATTACTACGATATTGAAAACGCTCCTACTCTTGCAGACGGCGGTCAGTATCGTAACACCAAGCAGGCAAAAGAGGGTATCCTCCGTGCATACGGCTTCACCCAGGGCGCGGACGGCAAGTGGACCTCCGGCGAGCTTAAGAACCTTGATCTTGACGAGGCTTACAGCTCTCTCACCGGCTACAATCCTACTCTTGCAAAAGAGAAAATGGTTGCCGCTATTGAAGAGCTTACCGCAAATGCCGATAAATACGGCTACGATGCAAGCAAGAAGATCACTCTTGTTTACGGTGCTTCCGTAGATAACGACAAGCAGAGATTCAGAGCCAACTATCTCCAGGATATTATCGACGGTCTGACAAAGGGAACTACTCTTGAAGATAAGATCGACGTTGTGTTCGATGCGTCCGCCGGCGCCAAGTGGTCTGATGCTTTCAGAAGCGGCAAGACCCAGATCGGCTTCGGTTACGGCTTCTCCGGCAACCCCTTCAACCCCTTTGATATCGTAGGTGGATTCGTCAACCCCGAGGATTCTCTCAACTACCATACGTATTGGGACACTTCCGCTATTGACATGACCCTTACAATGCCCGCGGGCGATTACGCCGGCGCAGGCGAGACCATCACCATGAGCGTTCAGAACTGGTTCTTCTGCCTCAACGGTCTTGCCGAGAGCGAGAAGGCACCCAAGACCTACAACTGGGATGCAGGTTATGCCCCTGTTGAGGCAAGACTTATGATCCTCTCCGCTCTTGAAGAGCTGACCATCAAAGAGAGCCGCTCTGTGATGCTTATCGCAGCGTCCGGCGGATCCTTCCTTGGCGCTAAGTTCTCCTACATCACCGATGTTGAGAACGTGTTCATGGGCTTCGGCGGTCTCAGATACATAGAAGTCAACTACACCGATGCTGAGTGGGCTGACTATGTAAAGGCTAACAATAACGACCTTACCGCGGAGTACAAGAAGTCCGAGTGATCCTGGTGTCAGGGGTGGATCACCCCTGACCGGGGTTCCCCGGTATTAACCAATCGGCGGTGAGCTTGTAGCTCACCGCTGATTTGTCTATTCACGGATCGTTAATAAGCCCCTTGAAGTCATCATAATAATGACTACCTTGCTTTACTTTTGGGAAAAAACGATGCCGGGATGTGGAAATTCATAACTGTCAACCGATCAAAGTGCAACCCGCCTGAGCTGTAAAATGCAAAAGCGAATGGTTGATAACCGGATAAACGTATCAAACTATATCAGTGTTGTACCGTGCGCCTGACGGCGATGTGAGCGCACTCGGGGGGGATTGCGCGCCTGTGCGCGTATTATGAGACTCGAAAGCTATGAATTGGGAAACAACAAAACAGAGGAGAAATACCCATGTATATGTTTAAATATGTTGTGAAACGTCTGGGCCTGATGCTCTTCACATTTATTATCATCTTCACGATGTGTTTTGTGCTTATCAAGCTTCTGCCCATCCCCACCAATGTTCTTCCGGGTCAGGACCCTGAGATCGTAATGAAAACGCTGGAGGGGCGCGGATGGATCACCAACATCAGAGAAGGGGAAAACGGAGTCTATGATTATGACCGTGTCCCGATAATGCTCCAGTACGGAAACTATATCAAGAGGGTGCTTACCAAGGGCGATTTCGGTATTGCCACCACCTACGGCGAGTATCTCAACATGGATCTGCGGGAAGTGTTTGTCAGCCACCTTCCGCCCACAATGCTTATAAATATCTATTCCACACTTATCGGCGTGCCGATCGGACTTGCGCTCGGTATCTGGGCTGCGCTGAAAAAGAACAAGTGGCAGGATCAGATGATCAACGTCATCATCATACTGCTCATTTCAGTCCCGTCTATCGTTCTGGCTCTTCTTATCCAGTACGTGTTCTGCTTCAAGCTCGGCTGGTTCCCGCTGACAATGTCAACAAGTAAAGAATATTTCACATGGCCGGTATTCCGCTCCATGCTTCCGGCGGTATTTTCTCTGTGTCTCGGCTCGATAGCCGGATACGCACGCTACACCCGCGCGGAACTATCCGAGGTTCTTACCGGCGAATTTATGCTGCTTGCGAGAACCAAGGGACTTACAAAGCGCCAGGCTATCTTCCGCCATGCGATGCGTAACTCCATGGTCGTTATATTCCCGTCGATACTCAGTGAATTTGTCTCGGTCCTTTCGGGATCGCTGATCATCGAAAAGATGTTCGGAATAAACGGCGTCGGCGGACTCTACCTGAACTCTATCACATTCCAGGATTACGACTTTTTCATGCTGCTGTCCGGTTTCTATACTCTTGTCAGCCTGGCGGCAGGTATCGTTATTGATATCAGCTACGGTTTCATCGACCCGAGAATCAGAATGGGGGCGAAATAAAGATGTCAGTGAACAACATAAATAATATCCCGGATATCCCTGTCGAAAAATTCAAATTTGCGACCGGGAGGGATCTGAAGCACGACAGTAAATTCGATACGAAGCCCGTAAGCTATTTTCAGGGCGCTTTCAGGCGCTTCTGCAAGAACAAGGGTGCGGTCGTCGGCGGCATAGTAATAATGTGTCTGCTGCTTTTTGCAATCGCTGCACCGTTTTTTACCCCGTTTACACCGGCATACTATGATATGGTGTATTCTTATGTAACACCCAAGTCAAAGCTTTTTGTAGACAAAGGCATTGATTTTTGGGATGGCTGCAAGACTAAAAAGACCAATTACCTTGGCTATATCAAGGACATGGCGCTCGCTGCGGAGACCGGCAGAGAAGTCATCAAGCGCGGTGAATACACCGTGAGCGAGGATGGCGCCAACTACTTCTACCGCTACGACACCTATTACGGAGTAGGCTTCGGTAAATACAAAATAATTTCACAGGAAGAATTCGATAACATTCAGGCGTATCAGAATGAAACGGGTAAGCAGATCCTTTACCCTGTGGTGAAATCCACCGACAGACCTACGCTTGAAAAAAACAAGTACGATGCGAATATCTACTATAAGGTAGAAAATCCGAGTGCATCTACTGTCCGCCCCAAGCTCGACTCTGACGGAAAGATCATCCCCAACTACTGGAAGTACTCGAAGGATGATGCTTCATCTCTGATACCGGAGTACAACTCCCTCCGCATTGAAGGCGAGAACGGTATCGTGGAAAACGGCACTACCTACTACTATGCATACGGCAGAAAGGTAGACGGCGGTATTGAAGTCAGGGCGGAATACTACGAATATTACATCTATAGTCATACTCAGGTGAAGAAAGACGGTATAGAAGAGCCGCTCTTCATTTTCGGCACCACCGAGACCGGCAAGGATATCTTTGCCTGCCTTTCATACGGTGCAAGATTTTCATTCGTGTTCGCCACCATCGTTGTGGCGGTGAACTTCATCGTCGGTGTCATCTGGGGTTCCATTTCCGGATACTTCGGCGGAAGGATCGACCTCTTTATGGAGAGATTCTCCGACATTCTCGGCTCTGTCCCGACGATAATCGTTATAACCCTTCTGAAATATCACATGGGAGCCTCGAGTCAGGCGCTCGTATTGTTCATCTCGTTCTTTATGACGGGATGGATAGGTATTGCGGGCACGACGCGAATGCAGTTCTATCGCTTCAAGAACCAGGAATATGTTCTTGCGGCAAGAACGCTCGGCGCACGCGATTCGAGGATCATGTTCAAGCATATTTTCCCGAACGGTCTTGGCACCATCGTGACCAGCATCGCTTTGGTCATCCCCTCGATGATCTACTCGGAGACGAACCTGTCCTACCTGGGTATCATCAACCTTGAGGCGGGAAAAACCACCAGTGTCGGTACTCTTATCGCGGCAGGTCAGAAATCCATTATGGCGGGCGCGGCATATGTGGCGCTGTTCCCCTGCCTGTTCCTTGTTCTGCTGATGCTCAGCTTTAACCTGTTCGGTAACGGTTTGCGCGATGCGTTGAACCCGTCGCTCAGAGGCTCGGAGGATTAAGATATGAATAATAAAGAGATCAAGTTATCAGTCAATAATCTGAAGGTCAGCTTCCGCACCGATGCAGGTAAGGTACAGGCTGTGCGTGATATATCGTTCGATCTGTACAAGGGAGAAACGCTGGCGATCGTCGGTGAGTCCGGCTCGGGTAAGTCCGTTACATCGAAAGCGATCATGGGTATCTCTGCGGTGAACTCTATTTATGAGGGCGGAGAGATCCTTTACGACGGACGCGACCTGCTGCGCATTCCCGAAGAGGAGATGCACAAGCTGCGCGGAGACAAGATCGCAATGATCTTCCAGGACCCGCTGTCGTCGCTCAACCCCATCATGCGCATCGGTAAGCAGATCACCGAGGCGATGCTCCTTAAAAACAAGGCGAACCGCAAGGAAGGCCGCGAAGCCTTCAACAAAATGCTTGCTACGCTGCTTGAGACGATAAAGACCGCTCTTGCCGAAAACAACGACGAGAATATTTCGATCGCAGAAGTTGAAAAGTACATCAAAACCTTTGACGATTTCAACATTCAGGCGATCAAGCTGGAAAACAGCTACAACGAGTCGCGCACGGCGGCAGAGGAAATGATCACGGTCATTGAAGATCTCCTCTTCATGACCGAAAAGAAGCAGAAGGTCGATGTTGTAGCAAAGCTCAACCGAATCAAAAACTATCTTAAGTCGATCAACGACAAGTATTTTGTGACCGGATATGAGGAAGCTCTCAAGGCACAAAGCGCATCGCTGTCCGGCGTGATATCACAGGAAAGAGCGAAGCTGACAGTCGCGGATATCGCAAAGAAACTGTTTGCGGGAAATGCATACAAAAACGAGGCGTCCGCCGAGACCGTAGCTGTGCTGAAACAGGTCAAGGCAACAGCCGAGGAGATGCTCGCACGTCCCAAATACGACTTTTTCAGGATCGGCTACTACGTGTACAAGCATCCCGATAAGGACCTTTCACAGATACCCGCTCCCGAGGCGAATGAAATGGCTTATAAGTACCTCACAGAGGACTTTATGGAGACATTCATCAGATACGAAAAGATCGCGGTGCGTTATTCGCTCGAAAAGGTCAGAAAAAACAAGGAAAAAGCCGTCAAGGAGCTGCGTGAGGCGATAGGATTCTTCGAGGCGGGCGGTTTTACCGCTCAGGATGCGAACGCGCTTGCAAAGGAGCTGAACAAGAGCGTTACCGCGGCGATCGATCCGCTGGCCGTGGTCAAAGACAGCGTTGCCTACACCTTCGGCGAAGCGCTTGACAGAGAGATCGAAAAGTACTTTTTCTATATCAAGAACAATCCCAAGGAGGAGGCTCGCTTTGCCCGTCAGACCGCAAAGAGAGAGGCAATGCTCGCCAAGGGAAAGAATGGCAAGAAGGCAAATTGGAAGATCGTTCCGAAATCCGTTGTGGAGCCGGAGGATCAGATACGAATCATCGTTTCCGTTATTAACCACGTAGTCGAAAGGTTTGAGGCGGATATCCAGGCGGAGGAAAAGGTCGATCTTGACAAGCGGTGCATTGAGATAATCGATTATCTCAAGGAAAAAGCTTCGCAGGTCGTTTATAAGCTCACCAAACGTATAGCCAAGGAAAGAGCTATCAAGCTCATGGACGAGGTCGGTATTCCCGAGGCAAGACTCCGTTTCAGACAGTATCCGTTTGAATTCTCGGGCGGTATGCGTCAGCGTATAGTTATTGCTATCGCGCTTTCGGCAAACCCCGACATCCTGATATGCGACGAGCCCACGACCGCGCTTGACGTTACCATTCAGGCTCAGATACTTGAGCTTATCAATCGTCTGAAGCGCGAGCGCAACCTCTCCATTATCTTTATCACACACGACCTTGGCGTTGTTGCAAACATGGCGGACCGGATCGCCGTTATGTACGCGGGCAAAATAGTAGAGTACGGCACTGCCGAAGAGGTTTTCTACGATCCTCAGCATCCCTACACATGGGCGCTGCTCTCCTCCATGCCGGACCTTGATACCAACGAAAAGCTGGATGCTATCCCCGGTACTCCTCCCAATATGATATATCCTCCCGTCGGAGATGCGTTTGCGGAGAGAAACAAGTACGCAATGGAGATAGATTTCGAAATGCAGCCTCCTATGTTCCAGGTTTCCCCCACGCACTATGCCGCAACATGGCTGCTTCACCCCAATGCGCCAAAGGTAGAGATACCCAAGATCATCACCGAGCGAATCAAACGAATGAAGGAAAGGGGAGGCAATTATGGAGAACAATAATGAAGTATTGTTGAAGGTAGATCATCTTTGCCAGTATTTCCGGATGGGACGCAAGGACCTCAAGGCGGTCGATGATGTCAGCTTTGAGATAAAAAAAGGCGAGGCGTTCGGCCTTGTCGGAGAGTCCGGCTGCGGTAAAACTACTACCGGTCGTTCGATCATAAAGCTGTACGACATCACCTCGGGCGATGTATACTTCAAGGGTGAGAAGATCAGTGCAGGAACGCGTTCTTATAAGGACGCGATCTCAAAAGCACGCTCCACGGCAAAAGAGAAGATCAAAGAGCTCCGCGCCGAAAAGAACGTCAGCAGCGAAAGAGCGGCTGAGATCGATAAAGAGATAGAAAAGATCAACAGCGAGCTGCGCACTGTCATTGCCGAAAACAGAAAAAAGATCAGAAGCGCGAAGGTCGATTGCAAAGAGGTCGATAAGCGCTATTCAAAGGCACGCGTCGAGGCTCTTCATGCGGAATATGCGGAGAAGCTCCGCGCCGTAGAGGGCGACCATGCGGCAAAGAAGGCTCTTGAGACAGAGTACAAGCAGAAATGCCGCGTGGCGAAAAAGAGTAAGCTGATCACAGAGATCCAGATGATATTCCAGGACCCGATCGCATCGCTCGACCCCCGTATGACGGTCCGCGAGATAATCGCCGAGGGGCTTGTCATCAACGGTATGACCGACAAGGAGCTGATCAATCAGAAGGTTTACGACATTCTCGAAACTGTCGGTCTTGTGCGCGAGCACGCAGACCGCTACCCGCACGAGTTCTCGGGCGGTCAGCGTCAGCGTATCGGCATCGCAAGAGCTGTTATCATGCAGCCCGAAATGATCATCGCGGACGAGCCGATCTCGGCGCTCGATGTGTCGATCCAGGCGCAGGTCATCAACCTGCTTAACGACCTCCGCGAGAGCATGGGACTTACCGTCCTGTTCATCGCACACGACCTGTCTGTCGTAAAGTACTTCTCGGACAGGATCGGAGTTATGTACTTCGGTAAAATGGTAGAGCTGGCGGATTCCGACGAGCTGTTCAGACATCCGTTGCACCCGTATACGAAGTCTCTGCTGTCCGCTATTCCGCTGCCGGACCCCGTGTACGAAAAGCAGCGCACGAGGATCACATATAATCCTCTGGCGGAGCATGATTATTCGGTCGATCAGCCTTCCTTCCGCGAGATCGCTCCCGGTCATTTCGTCTATTGCAACGATGCAGAGGAAAGGAAGTACAAAGAGGAGTTAAAATAACAGGACAGGCGGTTCAGCCATGAAAAAAGAAAACAAAGCTTTATTGTTTAAGTATATCACTTGCTTTGCGGTCGCGTCGCTTATCACGGTCGCGGTGTTCTGGTCCAAAGGTTTTTTCTCTCATTCTGTCGGTGTGAATATTCAGATCCTGGCGGACGGCTTCTTCGTTTCCGGGATACTGATGACCCTGGTTGCGGGAATGCTGTTTGTCAGCAGCGAAGGCGCGCTGATAGGAATAGGATTCGTTTTGAGGAACGTCATTCTGTCGTTTATTCCCATGGGCAGGAAGAAACATGAATTGTATGCCGATTACCGTGAGAGAAAGCTCAAGGAGATGAAAAAAAGCCAAGACAGGTGTATTCTTGTGATAGGTCTTGTGTTTCTTTTTGTCGGAGTTGTTTTTAACATCATTTGGTACGTAAAATTTTATAACATGGTCTGATCATTAAGATCGGAACAAATAAAAGGGGCTGTTAAAAACTCGATGTTTTTAACAGCCCCTAAAAAAAGCCGGTCGGGATGCCGGCTTTTCTTATTAGGTCGCGCCTGCCGGGGCAGGGGGTATTATGTTACAAAAAATAATGATATATCTGTACATTTTTTTGCCGCGCCCCTTGACTTTCTAAGATATTTCCTATATAATATGAATTGAGGATGTCCCGGAGCTTTACAAAAGCGCCGTTTTTACCCCCAGCGACACGTATGAAAATAAAAGGAGAAAAGCTATGGAGATCATGTATTGCACAACAGAAAAAACAAAAATATTCGCGGAGCCGGGGGCTTTCGAGCCGATGATAAAGCAGGCGGAAGCGCTGATAGAGGGCGGCGGCTTCAAGGGCAACGGCTGTGCAAACGCGATCGTTGTCATGACGGCAAAGGGAAACATCTTTGGCGCTGTGACCGAGGACGGACGCAAATATTATGAGTCCTGCACCGATAAAGTGTTTGAGCAGCTTGCGGACAGCCAAGAGACGGAGGTAGGGCGGATCGTCTGCCTGTGGGACGGAGGACCGCTTGACATTTCGTCGTATTATTTCAGAAAAAAGCTGTGCGATCTCAATGAAAGCAATAAAAACGCGGAGATGCTGCCGGAAGCTGAAAACGGATAACACATAAGAGCGGTCGCGCAGACATTCGGAAAAAAGCCGGAATAAAACGACCGGCATGGGGCAAAAAGCCCCGGCAACGATACGAAGGGAGTGATCTGAATGATCGAAAACAATACAGGCGCGCGCGATGACTGGGAGCTGTCGTGCGGACAATACGACTATCTCCATGACGAGCGTCTTTACCGCAGATTTTATCAGGGCGATCATGCGCATTGCGAGCTTTGCTGGCATTCGATAGAGCCTACCGATACCGAGCCGTCTTACTGTACGACGGACTTGCGGCTGTGGGTGTGCGACAAATGCTTCCGTAAGTATCAAAAGCTGCTCGGGTGGTACGCTGCCCCGGAGTACGGCGAGCCGATGTATATAGGCGCGGGGGTTCCAAAGACCTGCGAGCTGATTCCGAAGCTGAAGGCGGCAGCCGACGGCACAGACCGGAAATATATTTGGGCTATCGGGTACGAAAATGATGAAAACGCGGTGCTTTTCGCCGCGGACGATCTCTCGCGCAAAAAAGAGACGGAGGCATATATCGCGCTTTATATTGCGGAGAGGCGGCAGCCCGTTGAATGGATAGCCTGCTACGCCACGGAAAAGCCGGGCGTTCTGGACCTCTTGCCGTATTATCTCGCCCGCGCACTTCCGACGCTTGACATCCGGAACCTCAAAACCATCTTCCTTGACACCAATGGGGCGGGCGAGCCGTTGTGTTACAGTCTGGAGGACTTTCTGCCGGATGAGCTTATCGGGCGTTTGTCGAAGTAACGCGCGCTGACTGTCGCCGTTCGGGGCTTCCGGATATCGAAAATTTTCTGGTGCGGATCATGGATAATGAGCTTATCCGGGGCGTGCAGATCGCATTCGATCCGGCGCACGGGTACGTGCCGTCCGAATATCCGCGCTTCGACATTACCGCGGGTGAGTTTTGCAAAACGCTCATGTCGGTCCCCTGTCACAGCGCCATGCCCGACGGAAAATTGAACATAAGAAAAACCGGAGGATGAATACATGCTGCTCTTATGGATATCTGTATCATAACGAACCGATCGCAGCATATGATTTGGGAAAAAACAATAATGTAAACGAGGTGGATTATTATGTTGGTGGCTTTATTTATATTATTATTTGTGATAATTGCGCTTGTCGCGTGCAAGTATATATATTTTGTGATCAAGCGATCTCGGCTGCTTTTTAAGCTGAAAAAAGCAAATGCAAAAGTGACCGGAACACACAAATTTTGGTTTTTAGGAACAAGAGGCGGCGAAAAGTGCGATTTTTATGTTGAAACAGAAAAAGAAATATTGTCTGTCAAGCTGTTTAATTGCGACGATCATCGTTTTTCAAAATTGGTGCTTACCGATGACAGGCATTTCTTTTTCAGAAAACGTGCCGTTTTTGTTTCGATGTCGCCCGGTGCGTCGGATGTATATGTTGACGGACGACGGATGTCCCGCCCGGATTATGATTTCAATTACAGACCCCGCGTTGAGTGGAAAGACAAAGCGATGAAAAATGTTCTTCTTGTCAATCCGACCTGCCGTGAAATTATCAGAAAACCGGAACGCGGGGACGAGATCATTCTCGGAGCCGGAGATGTTATAAATAATATGACGGTCATGTCACTGTCATCGCTGATAAAATATATAGACTTACAGACATGACTTTCATAATTATGATGAACGACTCATAAATTTCGACCGGTATTCGCCGTGGCTCGGCGGGCAGGAGCCGAGCTACGCCGTGACCGACGGTGTAAGCTTTTCGGCTGTTTAAGACAGCAAAACGCATGACATGTTTTAAAAGGAGAAAATTATTTGAAGGATAATTGCAAAAACGAATACACATTCGGATATCTTTATGACCTGTGGCTCTTCTCTGTGGGAGCGGAGCTTGCCGACGCGGTCGGCTTTGATACAGATATGCTGAACTGCCGCGTGACGGAATACAACGGGACATCCGATTTTGCGTTCCCGATTTGCGACGGTAGCGGAGTATTCATTAATATCACGTCAAGCCGGGACGAAGTAGGCGGGACGGTCTTTATAAAAAAGAGCGAAAGGCAGGAAGCGCCGTACTTTGCCCCGCCGTGGCTCGGCGCGGACGACCGGGCGGACGTTCACTACGTGGATGTGGAGGACGGCTATAAGGATGCCGTGCTCGGGGCTGTTCGCGCGGCTGTTGAAATGTCGCCGGTCAGAAAGGCGTATTTGCTGATCCGGCGTCAATGCCGCGAGAGGAAAAACGTGATCGGAATGTTGACGCTCGCGGAGGTCGAAAGGCTTTTTGCCGACGACCGGGTGCTCGGAAATACCGTTTACGTGATCTATGACAGCCCGGATTGCCTCCGAGACCTCCCGCCGACGACCGTTGACGGTGAGATCGACTCATAAAATAAAGTTTTTTTCAAAGCCGCCTTGACGGGTGTCGGTGCGGCAATGCGGCGGGGCGGTAGACTATCTGCACACGGAAAGCGACGGAGAACGCAGGACGTACACCGTCCTGCCCGGCAGTTCCGATCCGCACAGCGATGCGCATAGCATCGCAAAAAAATATGGGCTGCTGTAACGGTGTTGTGCCGTCACAGAAAGGGAGCAAAGATGGGCTTTAAAATCGCATTTTTTGTTGTGGGCTGTTTTGCGGCGTTGTTTTTTGTGAAATATCTTTGTGATTCCATGGGGTTTATTGGTGATCGCGCCTCAAAAGTCAAGGGATATCTTTGTCGTTGCGAGCACCTCAAGGACGTTTACAAAGGCGGGGCTGCGGGCATGTGGCATAAAAATTGGATGAGAGGCGTCTGGGCTTACCGTGTCGGCGGAAAGGAATATAAGATTTCCTGTGGGATGCCGGGAAAGCCAGATGAGATGCCCGGTATCGTTACTGTCATATGTCGGACAGCGCATCCGGAGCAGGCTTATATCAAGGGATTGACCCTGCCGGTTCAGCCGTTTGCCGCAGGTGCGTTTTTTGTGTTGGGTCTGGTATTTATTCTGTGCGGTTTGGCTGTATGAGCTTTCGAAAAAATAAAATTTTTTTCAAAAAACACTTGACAAGTGACCGTTCGGTAACTATAATATTAGTTACCGAACGGTCACTTATTTTTTTAGGGGGAAAACATGGGCGGAGAAACAAAAACAAAGATCGCGGAGGTCGCCCTGCGGCTGTTTGCCATGAAGGGGTATCTCGGGACCTCCATGAGCGATATCGCGGCGCAGCTCGGCATCACAAAGCCGGCGTTATACAAGCACTACGCGAGCAAGCAGGAAATTCTTGAGGCAATCATAAAGCGCATGAGCGACATGGACCGCGAACGCGCCGAGGAATACGAAATGCCGGGCGACGAGCCTGACGGCTTTGCCGAGGCGTACATGAGGACGCCGGTCGAAAGGATACGCGCGTACAGCATCGCGCAGTTCCGCCATTGGACCGAAGAGGAGTTCCCGGCGGAGTTCCGCAAAATGCTGACGGTCGAGCAGTACCGCGACGCGGAGATGGCAAGGCTGTATCGGGACTATCTTGCCGCCGGTCCGGTCGAATATATGGCGGCGATATTCAGAAAAATGACGGATAGCGATGGCGCCGCCATGCAGCTCGCGCTTGATTTTTACGGTCCGATGTTCCTGCTTTACAGCGTTTACGACGGTGCCGGGGACAAAAAAGCGGTGCTTGAACTGCTTTGCGGTCACATCGACCGCTTTATCTCGCGGATGAATGCCGAAAAACAGGGCTGACGCGAAAAAACGGAGTACAAAAAAATAAAAACGGAGGGTCCGGCGGCGAATTGCCGGTCGGAGGAAAAAATGAAGCTCTACTTGGGAAATGCCGTGACGACGGCAACGACACTTATGATACTTGCCCTTTTGGGGTTTGTGGGTTATTCGGTCTATGACCGCGCGCAGATCGTGCATTGGGGGCGCAGGAGCCTGCTTTTGCTCGTCTTCGGGCTTGTCGTCTGCTGCTTTGCGGCGGCGCGCGACGGTCTTGACAAAACCATTCAGCACGCCATAGACGGAAGCTGCGCGCCGGGGATATTCCCGCTCGTCAGCGTGCCCACGGTGGTCGGCTGCATTGGCGCGGCGCTGATAATCATTGCCGCGATAGCCACGCCGATTGCCAAAACACAGCAGGCGCGCGAGGTGTGGTTCTATATCATGTCCGGCGGCGCGGTGCTGAAGATCGTGACGATGGAGATCGCAAGGATCTTCAGATAAAGAAAAAACAATACAAGAGCATTATGGAGGCTCAAACTATGACAGAAAAAAATATCATCATCCGCCGCGAAAATGAGGCGGATCACAGAAATACCGAAAATCTTATACGCGAATCATTCTGGAACGTATACCGTCCGGGGTGCATGGAGCATTATTTGATGCATTGCTTCCGCAGCGATCCGGCGTTTGTGCCGGAGCTGGACCTTGTTATGGAGCTTGACGGCGAGCTGATAGGGCAGGTCATGTATGTGCGCTCGGAGATCGTGTGCGACGACGGGCGTAGGGTGCCGATAATGACCTTCGGTCCCATCGGCATAGCGCCGGCATACAAACGGCAGGGGTACGGCAAGCGCCTGCTCGATTATTCCATGGAGCAAGCGCGGCGGCTGGGCGCGGGCGCGCTTGCTATCACGGGGAACATTCTTTTTTACGGCAAGTCCGGCTTTGTGCCGGCAAAGACCCGCGGCGTGCGCTACGCCGACGACCCGGAGGCGGACTATTTCCTCATAAAGGAACTTATGCCGGGCTTTCTTGATGGAATATCCGGCACATACAGGGACCCTGAGGGATATTTCGTGTGCGAGCGGCGCCCGGAGGACTTTGAGCGGTTCGAGGCGACCTTCCCGAAAAAGGAAAAGCTGAAGCTGCCGGGGCAGCTCTTTTGAAAAAGGAGCGGCAGGACAATGAAAAATAAAATTTACCCGCGTCCGCATGATAAGCAGACGGTCTATCTGAAGGATGTTGCCACGGGGACGAATATCGAGGTCGGGGACTACACGATATACAACGATTTCGTCAACGATCCGCGCGATTTTGAAAAAAACAATGTGCTGTACCATTACCCGGTCAACGGCGACAGGCTCATTATCGGAAAATTCTGCTCTATCGCCTGCGGCGCAAGGTTTATGTTCACAAGCGGGAACCATTCGATGCGGTCGCTTTCGAACTACACCTTCCCCATTTTCTTTGACGAATGGGAGCGTGACGCGAAAAATATCCGCGACGCATGGGACAACAAGGGCGATATCGTCATAGGGAACGACGTCTGGATCGGCTATGAGGCTGTTATCATGTCGGGCGTGCGGATAGGCGACGGTGCGGTCATCGGCACGCGCGCCGTGGTGACAAAGGATGTGCCGC
>ULWY01041677.1_pt1 | contig 20083 bp, 16 predicted proteins | sample 1960761 | NCBI WGS metagenome assembly ULWY01 (sample SAMEA4835824, study PRJEB28245) | human gut metagenome | biome: gut microbiome; material: fecal sample | place: Denmark | collected 2008 | reverse complement strand
GAAAATTATTAGCAACCATGTTAACAGCAGCTATGATTCTTGGACTTACTGCATGCGGAGCATCCAAGGATACGGCAGCATCCTCAGGTTCAACAGACACAGCAACATCAACAGCACAGGAAAGTTCATCAGACACAGCAACATCAACAGCACAGGAAAGTTCATCAGGGGAACTGATTAAGGTTGGTATTATTAATAATGACCCTAATGAATCCGGTTACCGTACAGCAAACGATAAGGACATGAAGAACATGTTTACAGAAGCAAACGGATATGAAGCTTCTTTTGCTTACAGCCTTAAGAATGATGAGCAGATTACAGCAGCTCAGAAGTTTATTCAGGATGGTGTTGATTATCTTCTCCTCTCTGCCGCTGATACAGCAGGTTGGGATTCTGTATTAAAAGATGCACAGGATGCAGGAATCAGAGTAATTCTTTTTGACCGTACAATTGATGCAGATGAAAGCCTCTATGAAGCCTCTATTGTTTCTGACATGGCAAAAGAAGGCCAGACAGCAGTTGAATGGTTAAAGGGACAGAACTTGGACGAATACAAGATTATCCACTTACAGGGTGTTATGGGTTCCGCAGCACAGCAGGGACGTACAGGAGCTCTTGATGATGCAGTAGCAAACGATGGTTGGACACTTGTTACACAGCAGACAGCAGAGTGGAACGCAGAAAAAGCACAGCAGATTGTACAGTCAGTTATCGATTCCGGTGAAAGCTTCAATGTAATCTATGCAGAAAACGATGACATGGCTAAGGGCGCTGTAGCGGCACTCGACAAGGCGAATATCGCACATGGTGTTGGCAAAGACGTTATTGTAATGGGCTTTGACTGTAACAAGTGGGCTTTGGAAGAACTGTTAAACCAGAATTGGAACTACGATGGACAGTGTAATCCTTTCCAGGCTTCTTATATCGATGAAATCATTAAGAAGATTGAAGCAGGTGAAAGCATTGCAGAGAAGACCATTATTATGGAGGAGAAGGGCTTCGACGCGACAACTATTACTCAGGAAGATGTAGACAAGTATGGTATTTAAGTCCGCTGACTTAAAATAGTAAGAAAGTGCGGCGCAGCGTAAAAGAAAATAGCACGCATGCACCGCACTTTTTTAATGAAAATTAGAAATAGGGGTGAACAGACATTGAAAGACAATACGGTATTAGAAGTAAAAAACATACATAAAAGCTTCCCCGGTGTACGTGCCCTGCAGGGAGTAGATTTTACGCTTCGAGAGGGAGAAGTTCACGCACTAATGGGAGAAAATGGTGCCGGAAAGTCTACCCTGATCAAGGTACTGACCGGTGTTTATACCAAAGATGAAGGGCAGATTTTCATCAAAGGAAAAGAAAAAGCAGTATCCATTCATTCGCCTCAAGAGGCACAGAAGCTGGGAATCAGTACAGTGTATCAGGAGATTACGCTTTGTCCAAATCTGTCCGTTGCAGAGAATATGTACATCGGACGGGAGAGTAGCGCCCTGACCAATTGGAAAAAAATGAACGCGGATGCAGATAAAATATTAAAGAGTCTTGATATTCCTGCAAAAGCATCACAGCAGCTTGCAAGCTGCTCTATTGCAGTACAGCAGATGGTAGCAATTGCCAGAGCAGTAGATATGAAATGTAAGGTATTGATTCTGGATGAGCCAACATCTTCGCTGGATGAACATGAAGTTGAGAAATTGTTCGGATTAATGAGAGACTTGAAATCAAGAGGTGTAGGAATCGTATTTGTGACACACTTTCTGGATCAGGTTTATGAAATATGTGACCGGATTACAGTTCTTCGTGACGGCAAACTGGTAGGAGAATATGAAATCAAAGACCTTCCAAGAGTACAACTGGTATCTAAGATGCTTGGAAAAGAGCTGGATGACCTTTCTGATATAAAAGGAGACAGTAAGAATAATATAACAGATGATTCAGTTCCTGTGCTGGAAGCAAAAGGTCTTTACAGTAATGCAGGAATCAAACCATTTGATTTCTATATTAAAAAAGGAGAGGTCAATGGCTTCACCGGCCTATTGGGTTCAGGACGAAGTGAATGTGTCCGTGCCATTTTTGGTGCTGATAAGGTGCTTGGAGGAACTGTAAAGAAGAACGGAAAAGAAGTAAAGATTACAAGTCCATTAAGTGCTATGAAGAACGGCATTGCCTATCTGCCAGAGGATCGTAAGAGAGACGGAATCATAGGAGATTTGTCCGTAAAGGATAACATTATTCTGGCAGCGCAGGTATTGCGTGGATTCTTTAAACCTTTCTCAAAGGCAGAAAAAGAGGAATTTGCACAAGAGTATATTAAATTGCTGGATATTAAGACAGCATCTGCGGAAACTCCCATTAAATCATTATCCGGAGGAAATCAGCAAAAGGTTATACTTGCTAGATGGTTGCTTACACATCCTGAATATTTAATTTTGGATGAGCCAACTAGAGGAATTGACGTAGGTACAAAGGTAGACATTCAAAAACTGGTATTAAAGCTTGCAAGCGAAGGAATGAGCGTTACCTTTATATCCTCGGAGACGGATGAGATGCTTCGTACCTGTTCAAGACTAATCGTTATGAGAGATCTCAAGGTGGTTGGAGAACTTTCTGGAGAAGACTTAACACAGAGTAAGATTATGAGTACAATTGCCGGAGGTGAAAAATAGCATGAAAACGAATGAAATGAAAAAACCCAAAGCGGCTGATTTGTTTAATACATTGGTTCATAAGCAGATTTTTATCCCTATTGCAGCATTAATACTTCTGGCAGTTTTTAATCTGATTGTAGATCCATCTTTTTACAAAATTACATTAGGCTATAACAGTGCAGGAGACCCGGTTCTTTCAGGATATCTGATGACAATTCTGGATTATGGTTCAGAACTTGCTATTCTTGCAATTGGCATGACTCTGGTAACTGCAGCTTCCGGGGGACAGGACATTAGTGTAGGTGCTACAATAGCCATTACCGGAAGCGTAATTTTGAGAGTTTTGTGTGGAACCAATTCAAGACCCGATACACTGCAGGCACCAATTATTGTAGCTTTTCTGGTAGCATGTGTAGCAGGAATGCTTTGCGGAGCCTTTAATGGAATCTTGGTTGCATATTTCAAAATTCAGCCAATGGTTGCCACATTGATTCTGTTTACAGCAGGACGTTCTATTGCAGCGTGGATTAATAATAATGAGTTGCCGATCATTAGTGATCCGACATTCTCATATTTTGGCGGATTTATTCCCGGAATCCCCATTCCTACGCCATTCTTTATTGTAGCAGCCTGCATAATAGTGATCATGCTCGTTATGAAGTTTACCAATCTTGGTCTGTATACGCAGGCAGTGGGAATCAATGAGAATTCCTCAAGACTCAATGGCTTAAATCCCGCTTTTATCAAGTTTTTGACCTTTGTTATTCTTGGTCTTTGCGTAGCAGTAGCAGGCTTGATTAAGGTAAGCCGTCTGTCTTCCATTAACTATTCAGTTATTGCAAAAGATATTGAAATGGATGCCATTTTAGCAGTTGCCTTAGGAGGAAATTCTCTAAGCGGTGGTAAGTTTAACATGGCAGCATCTATTCTTGGTGCTTATGTTATTCAGTTCCTGACAACTACGTTATACAAATTCAACGTTCAGTCAGATGCACTTTCTGCATATAAGGCAGTTGTAGTTATTGTACTGGTTGTACTCAGTACACCGGTAGTTCGAGACTGGTTTTCTGCTACCTTTAAGAAGCTGAAAACAGGAATGGGAAGAAAGGAGGCAGCATAATGAAAAAGAAAATAGCTAAAATGTCTGATACCAACTTGCTGCTGATTATTACCGTTGTCGTATTCTTCGCTATGTATATAGGAGCCATTTTGTTTCAGGGAAAAGGTTTTTTGAAACCGCAGACTTTTTTTAATATTTTAAATTCCAATGCTTCTCTGATTATTCTTTCCTGTGGAATGAGTATTGTAATGATTACAGGTGGAATCGATATTTCGGTTGGTGGCGTGACGGCGCTTGTCAGTATGTGCTGTGCAGTGTATCTGGATTATCATCAGGGAAATGTATTTGTTTCCATGTTGATTGCAGTAGCAATCGGTCTTGCCTTTGGTGCTGTGCAGGGCTATCTGGTAGCTTATTTGGACATTCAGCCGTTTATCGTTACACTGGCAGGTATGTTCTTTGCAAGAGGTATGACGACCATTGTAAACAGCGCACCGTTTAATGTAGCAAATGAGGCATTTGTAGCATTAAAAGAGACCCGTGTTATTGTGCCGGGAATGGGTTCTGTCAATAAGCTTGGAAAGTATGTAAATGCTTATGTGGAAATTGGAGTTATTGTTGCATTAATTACGGTAATTGTTCTGTTTTGTATTTTACGCTGGACGAAGCTTGGAAGAAGCTTTTACGCAGTCGGTGGTAACAGACAGAGCGCACTGATGCTCGGTATTAATGTAAAAAGAACGAGATTTCTTTCCCATTTAATCTGTGGACTTCTGGCAGGAATTGGCGGTTATGTATATTTCCTGCACGTAGGCTCCGGTTCAGCCTCACATGCCACAGGTATGGAAATGAATGCAATTGCTTCTTCCATCATCGGAGGAACCATGTTAACAGGTGGAGTCGGAAATATTATAGGTTCATTTTTTGGTGTACTTTCCTTAAGTACTATTCAGAACATTGTGTCTTCCGCAGGTCTTGATCAGGCATGGTGGACAGGTATTACAATTGCAGCTATGCTGTGTCTGTTCCTTGTAGTACAGAGTGTGGTAATTGCATGGAAAAAGAAAATGCTGCAGAGCAAATAATGATACAGGAAGATAAATCAAATAAATGAGACAAAAGAGCGTGGCTGTGCAGACTGTACAGTCATACTCTTTTTTGGATATCACCGGAAATAATTAACAGTATAAGTATAAAATGTGGTAAAATATAAGAAATTTTCGCGGGTTTGGATTATTTGGCAAAAGAATGCCGTTAAAGTATAGGACCGAAAACAAAAATGACAGAACAGGATGATAAAACCAATATGAAAAAAGGAAATTCCATAAAACGATATATAATAGGGATGGCTCTGGCACTTAGCTTATGCCTTGCAGGCTGTGGCAAGGAGAGCCAGACTGTACCGGCAGAAACAACACCGGCAAAAAAGCCGATTGTAATTGGCTTTTCACAATTGGGTGCAGAATCCGACTGGCGAAGTGCTAACACAGAATCCATGAAAAGAACCTTCACTGCGGAAAACGGCTATACATTAATCTTCGAGGACGGACAGCAAAAGCAGTCTAATCAGATTCGGGCGATCCGGACCTTTATTCAGCAGGAGGTAGACTATATTGTACTGGCTCCGGTGACTGAAACAGGCTGGGATACTGTATTGCAGGAAGCCAAAGATGCAGGTATTCCGGTAATTATTTTAGACAGACAAGTAGATGTACAGGATGAATCGCTCTTTACCTGTTGGGTGGGCTCAGATTTTGAGTTAGAGGGCAAGATGGTTACAGAATGGCTCAGAGAATATATCATTGCAAAGAATATGAATCCATCGGATATCCACATTGCTAATATTCAGGGAACGATAGGAGCTTCTGCACAGATTGGAAGAACTAAGGGACTTGCTAAGGCGGCAAGAGAAAACGGATGGGATTTGCTGGCAGAGGTAACAGGAGACTTTACGCAAACTAAAGGTAGAGAAGTAATGATATCCTTGCTTGCTACATACAAGGAGTTGAATGTTGTATACTGTGAAAACGATAATGAAGCTTTCGGAGCCATAGAGGCCATTGAGGCAGCAGGACGCAAAGCCGGCTCTAATCTTGCAGCCGGAGAAATCATGGTGATTTCGTTTGACGGTGTGAAAAAGGATGCCATGCAGTACGTTTTTGAAGACAAAATATCCTGTATTGGAGAATGTGACCCTCTTCAGGGACCTATGGTTCAGGAAGTAATCAACAAACTGGAAAATGGAGAAGAACCAGAGAAATTCACTTACATACAGGAAGGAATACTGACTCATGATGATACCGTCTTAGAGGTCATGATTGGCGGCAAAAAACATCCTGTTACGGTAGTAACACAGGATATGCTGTCAGATTAACAGATCCAATAAACCCAGTCAAAAAAATCCCTCAAAAAAATCTCGTGCAAAAGGAGCAATAAAAAATAGACAAAAAAAGAAAAATAGTCTATAATTGTATTAAATAAATATATAATTCTGAAAATACAAAGGTAACTGCCGAGAAGGAGCGACGCAGTTGCCTTGTTCAGATACCGGGGGGGTATAAGAACACAAGGAGGAACCAATATGCGTATCGTAGAGAAACTGCTGTACGGGATTGGTGGCTTGCTGGCGCTTATACTTTTTTTTATTCTTCTATGCCATTTTAATCCGAATATAACAGCAAAATTAGGTAATTCCATGGCTGGGCAGGAGCAGACAACAGCAGTGCCGGATGCAGCCACAACAGCAGATATATCAGCATTACCAACACAAACTACATCCACCAGTCAGAATATACCGGATGTAATCAATGTAGCTGCCCAGATTCCACAGGATGATGGAATCAGTACACAGCTATCAGGAGAAGGCGGCTATGAGGCGCCGGATGAGAATTCCATAAATGTACCTGGCAAAGTATCAGGCTTAAATGGTCTGGAAGTTGTAGAGGGCAAAGGCACTGAGATTACAGATCATAAAGCACAAGAGCTGAAGCAGACATTAGGCAAGGGCAATACAGGAGATGGACTTACCTTTGATGAGGTGATATATCCGTATTACCAGATGCTTAATGATACCGGTAAGGCGCTGTACCGTCAGATCTATGCCAATGCACAGGATCTCAGGAAGAGCTTTGCACCGGTAGAGGCTGTTTCACCAGCTCAGCTTCGCAATGCTTTTATGGCAGTATGCAATGATCACCCGGAACTGTTCTGGATGAATACAGCATATGGGTATCAATATGCACCGGATGGAAGCATTGCTGAGATCGACCTGTCTTTTAATATTACCGCAACACAGATGGATACGGCAAAGGCGGCTTTTGAGGCAGGCGCTAAGGAGATTCTGGATCAGACCTATGGAAAATATACAGATTATGATAAGGAAGTAGCGGTGCATGATGCGATTCTTGATTCTGTTGTATATGATAAGAACGCACCCGTGAACCAGAGTGCATACAGTGCATTGGTAAATGGAAGAACGGTATGTGCAGGATACGCGAGGGCTTTCCAGTATATCATGCAGCAGTTGGGTATTCCCTGTTATTATGTAGAAGGTTATGCAGGAGAGAACCATGCATGGAATATCGTGAAGTTGGATGACGGATATTATAATGTGGATACGACCTGGGATGATACCAATCCCAACACGTATGATTATTTCAACTGTTCCGATGCAGATTATTCCAAAGACCATGTAAGGAGAGAGCTTTCTGTTTATCTGCCTCCCTGCAATGGAACCAAATACCGTAATCTGGAAGAGAATAAGCAGCCAAAACAGGATAATAATACGCAGGATATTGTCTATGTAGGATATGTCACACCAACGCAGACTACCACCACAACACCTGCGCAGTCAACTACGACAACAACTACTACGACACAGACTACCACACCTGATACAACTACAACGGGTCAGACCACAACAGGTGATAGTACGACCACCGGCACAACAGCCACACAGACCAGGATCACGGCACATGCAGTAAGCAATGCAGCCGGCAGCACGGATACGATTTCTGCGCTGGATGACTATTATGTAGATTGCCTGTCGCATATTCTGGACAGTAACAGCAATCCGGTTACTTTTACCAATGTAGTATCAGATGAGACACTGTGGAAAAAAATCGTAAAAGCATACGAAAAAGGTGATTTCGAGGAAGGCTATGCGATTAGGGCTTTGGTAGAAAAGCATATGGGAAGCTGTACAGTGGATGTGACAGGAACCATGCAGTCAGATGGAACCTACAAGGTAACACATACTTTTACAATGAGATAGCAGAGGCTGATAAAAGGCATTCTACACTTTATACAAAGTGGGAATGCCCTTTTTGTATACACCTAACAAATTGTCACACTTTACGAAAAAAAGCGAAATTTTTATATGGACGAAATGGAAAAGGAGGGGTATACTAGGTGGGTAACATGATGATAATTCAGAGGGAGGTATTACAACGTGAGAAAAAGAATGACAGCAGGATTCATGGGTATTCTTATGATACTTATGACAGTATTTACCTGTTTTGTTCCTGGGATGCAGGTACAGGCTGCAGGTAAGACATTGATCGTACATTATGGGGGTCGTGCAGATGACAATTATGAAGGATGGAATCTGTGGCTCTGGGAAGAAGGAAAAGACGGCCAGCAGGTAGACTTCACTGATACTGATGATTATGGGCAGGTAGCGGTGTATCAGACCAACCGTACACCGGCAAGCATCGGTTTCATTGTACGTCTGAACCAATGGGAGGATAAAGACATAGCAGATGACCGTTTCGTGACAATGGATGGTGATACCGTAGAAATCTGGCTTACAAGTGGGGAAGCAGAATATGCTACACAGGCGCCTGATGGTGCTACAGCTTATGATCTGCAGGCATTGGAAGAAGCCAGACTGAATGTATATGAAGAAGCAGATGCTACGAAGCTTAATATCCACTATTATAATTTTGCACAGAGCTACAGCAAAGATACTATAGAAGCCTATGCATGGGCAGGTACAGAGGTAGGCGGCAGCTATCCTTATGTGGAGACAGATGATTATGGTGCGGTATTCCACGTAGGCTTAAAACCGGAGGATGGTGTTACAACAGCTGGTTTTAAGATCATTGAAAATGGTGATGCGGATGCTGCAGCAGAGTATGAGGCAGACCTGACCAAGGCAACAGATCAGACTTTGGATGTATATGTTGTGGAAGGCAATCCTACATTCTGGTATGATAAGAGTGAGGCGGTATTTGAGCCGGTGATCGCAACAGCAGCTTTTAAGGATACGACCAGCAAGGAGATCGCACTAACCGTATCCAGACCTCTGGAATCAGATGCTGCAGATGCATTTGAAGTGACAGATGATGAAGGAAATGCATATCCTGTTGCGCAGGTAGAGATTGTAAATGACAAAGAAATTACACTGATCATGGAAGAAGAGCTTGCTTTATCAAAGGCTTATTCTGTGAACAGGCAAGGTTATGAAGGATGTTCAGTATCTATGGATAAAATTATTGGTTCTACTTATTTTGATGAAGAATTGGCATATGACGGTGATGATCTGGGGGCTGTCTATACGAAGGAAAAGACAACCTTCCGTATATGGGCACCTACTGCCGTAGAAGTATCACTTAACCTATATGAGCAGGGTGATGGTGACAATTTAATGGAAACGATTCCAATGACAGCAGATGTCAAGGGAACCTGGGTATGTGAAAAGACAGGGGATCTGAATGGTGTATATTATACCTATTCAGTAAAAATTGGGAATAAAGTAAATGAAGTCGTTGACTTATATGCAAGAAGTGCAGGAGTAAACGGCAACAGAGGTGAAATCCTTGACCTGGAAGCTACCAATCCGGATGGATTTGATGCAGATGTCAGACCTGCATTCAGTAACGCAACAGATGCAGTGATCTATGAACTGCATATCCGTGATCTATCTTCTGATGCTTCTTCAGGAATCCAGAATACAGGTAAGTTCCTTGGACTGACAGAACGTGGAACGAAAAATAGTGAAGGATTATCAACAGGGCTTGATCATATTCTGGATCTGGGAGTGACTCACGTACAGATTCTGCCAAGCTATGATTATGCTACAGTAGATGAGACAAAGCTTGATACAGCACAGTTTAACTGGGGTTATGATCCTAAGAACTATAATGTACCTGAAGGTTCTTACAGTACAGATCCTTACCATGGAGAAGTGCGTGTCAATGAAATGAAACAGATGATCCAGACACTTCATGAGAATGGAATCCGTGTGAATATGGACGTTGTATACAACCATACTTACAATCTGACAGATTCCTGGTTCCAGAAGACAGTGCCAGATTATTACTACAGAAAGAATGGCGATAACTATTCAAATGGTTCAGGCTGTGGTAATGAGACAGCTTCAGAACGTGCCATGATGCGTAAGTATATTGTAGATTCTGTTGTATACTGGGCAACAGAATATCACGTAGATGGTTTCCGGTTTGACCTGATGGGCGTACATGACCTGGATACCATGAAAGCTGTCAGGGAAGCACTGGATCAGGTAGATCCTTCTATTATGGTATATGGTGAGGGCTGGACCGGTGGAGAATCAGCATTACCAGCAGCACAGCAGGCAACGAAGAACCATACTTACCAGTTAGACCGGGTAGGTGCTTTCAGTGATGATATCCGTGATGGAATCAAGGGTAGTGTATTTGATTCCCTTGATAAAGGCTTTGTAAGTGGAAAAGAAGGCATGGAAGAGAGCATTAAGTTCGGTGTTGTAGCAGCCACTCCCCATCCACAGGTCATGATCTCCAAGAATGATAAGAAGAGCACGAACTGGTCAGGACAGCCCGGACAGAGCATTAACTATATATCCTGTCACGATAATCTGACTTTCTGGGATAAGCTTGCCATTTCCAATGCGGATGACAGCGAAGCTGACAGAGTGAAAATGAACAAGCTGGGAAGTGCGATCATCCTTACCTCACAGGGTGTATCTTTCATGCAGGCTGGTGAAGAAATGCTTCGTTCCAAGCCAAATGAGAAGTCAGAGAGCGGGTTTGATGAGAACAGCTACTGCTCTCCTGATGCAACGAACAGTATCAAATGGGATAATAAGGGCAATGTGATTGATACCTATGAATATTATAAAGGCCTGATTGCGTTCCGTAAGGCACACAGTTCGCTGCGTATGACAACAGCAACAGATATTCAGAATACACTTACCTTTATGAGTGGACTGGATGCAAATGTAGTGGCTTATACCATTAAGGGTGAGGCACAGGGCGAAACAGCACAGAATATTGCAGTCATTTATAATGGCAATCCTGATGCGGTCACAGTAAACTTACCAGCAGGCGCATGGGATATCTGTGTCAATGGTGAAAAGGCAGGCTGTGAATCCCTTGGAACAGCCGAAGGTTCTGTTACAGTAGAAGGTATCTCTGCTATGGTTCTGGTGCAGGGCGATGATACCCTTGGTAAAGCTCCGGCAAAAGATAAGCAGGCAGATACAACGGTAGAGAATACACAGCAGGCAAAAGGAGGTATCTCCACACCAGTTGCCATTTTGATCGCAGTTCTTGTAATTGCAGTGATCGTGGCAGTTATTATCATTCGCAGGAAGAAATAAATAACTTCATCCTTTTAACTTGCCAAAGTGAAAACAGTCAGTTATGATACTGCTATAAGTGTAGTTATGATTGGACAAATGGCAAAGGAGAATAGATATGTATCAGATTGTTGATGGTAAGAAGATTTCCCAGGAAATCAAGGATGAATTAAAAGAAAAAGTAGCTGCCATGGCAAAAGAGGGCAAAAAGGTAGCATTAGCTGTGATTCAGGTAGGAAATGATCCTGCCTCCAGTGTCTATGTAAGAAATAAGAAAAAAGCGTGTGAATATATCGGCATTGAATCACTTTCCTATGAATTGCCGGAAGAGACAACTGAGGAAGAACTGGTGGCACTGATCGAGAAGCTTAATGCCGATGCCGGAGTAAATGGCATTCTGGTACAGTTGCCACTGCCCGAGCAGATCAACGAAGAGAAGATTATCCAGACAATCTCTCCGGACAAGGATGTAGATGGATTCCATATGCAGAATGTAGGTGCATTATGTACCGGAGGAAAAGGATATGTATCCTGTACACCTCTGGGAATCATTACATTATTAAAACGCTCCGGAATCGAGATTGCCGGTAAACGCTGCGTAGTTATGGGAAGAAGCAACATTGTAGGCAAACCTATGGCAATGCTTCTGTTAAGAGAAAATGGAACTGTGACAATATGCCATTCTAAAACACAGGATATGAAGGAAATTACAAAGCAGGCAGATATCCTTGTTGTTGCAATCGGTAAGCCGAAGTTTGTGGATGAAACCTATGTGAAGGAAGGCGCAGTAGTCATTGATGTAGGAATCCATAGAAATGCTGAGAATAAGCTTTGTGGTGATGTAGACTTTGACAGAGTAGCACCACATACAAGTGCAATTACCCCAGTTCCAGGTGGCGTAGGTCCTATGACTATTGCCATGCTGATGAATAATTGTGTCAGCTCAGTTGAATAAGCAGTATGAGATTCCCACTTATTGTGATGTGTTCCATGCATCATAATAGGTGGGAATTTGTAATTGTAAGAATAATCAGACAATACTATGCAATATTACTGAAATAAGTTGTAAATAATGCTAAAATGTATAAAAATTATACAGAAAATCTTGAAAAATTCAGAGTAAAGTGTTACACTACAATTACAAACAGAGAAGAAAAAAGAAAGAAAAAATAACAGACACAGGTGTCTGGGAACAGGAGGTAAGTCCATTGGGAACGCCGGAGAGCTTCCATCAATATGAGAGTGGTAATACTTAGTAACTCTTCGAGAACAGACCTTAAACAAATATGTGAATGAGAACAGCAATCCATAAGGGATTTAAATAAGAGTATTTAAGGTAACGAAGCTGGTAGTCATATTGAAACAATACCACAAAAAGTTAAGTGATAGATGAAATCACAGAAAAGAGTAAAAATTGGATAACGAATTTTATTAGAGCGGCCGTTATATCATAAATTAAATTAGGTATGACGGTCGCTCACTGTAATAACTAACGGTAAAAGGGAGTGCAATAGTATGGAGCTGAAAGATTTTATGAATATGAATAAGCTTCAGGAGATACAGGATAATTTCTCTGAGGCAACGGGTCTGGCGGCAATTGCCGTAGGTAAAAACGGAGAATATATTACAGAAGGAAGTAATTTTACAGACTTTTGTATGAAATACACCAGAGGCTCAAAGGAAGGCAACAAGCGTTGCGTAAAGTGTGATAATGAATGTAGTGGCACATATTTCTGTCATGCAGGGCTTATGGATTTTTCTGTAGATATTGTGGCCAATGGGGAGAAGATGGGGGTCATCATTGGCGGACAGGTATTACCAAAGCAGCCTGATGAAGAAGAATTTCGTAATACTGCCAAAGAACTTGGAATTGATCCTGAAAAATATATTCAGGCACTTCGTAAAGTACCGGTTAGTACAGAGAAAAGAATACGATCATCTGCTAATTTATTGGGGATTATCGTAAATCAGCTGGTAAATCTGGAATATTTCAAGCATGTAAATGCAGGCAGACTGGATAAGGTAAAGGATGAGATATCCAAATCAGGAGAACTGATTGCTGAAATTAATGACAATACAGGTCATTTGAAAGGAATTGCGAACAGACAGACAATACTTTCCCTGAATGCAACGATAGAAGCTGCAAGAAGCGGAGAGGCAGGAAAAGGATTTGCGGTTGTTGCAAAGAGCATGCAGGAGTTATCCGGACAATCAGCGTCAATATATAATGACATTGAAAAATCAGTGGGAGAGATTACCAGACTTATGAGTGATATCTCTACCGCTTTTGAAGAAAATAAATAGAAAAAGGGCGTGTGAAAAAATAAAAGTTTTTCACACGCCCTTTATAATATTTACATGCGCGTATTAAGAAGTTTTCTTAAACTTTGTGTTTCAACGATTCTATAATTAGAAAGCCATAATTGCTTGTCTTTTCCTGCCAATTGAGGATTTGTGAAGGTTTCAAAAGTATTCTGTACAAGACTTGTTCCTACTTCTTCCCAAATTTCAATAGGATCAAACAACCAGTACAATTCATGTTTTTCTGTGTCATACTTTACTAAAGATCTAAATGCACCAAGAATCGGATAAATATACCCGGTTGAAATAGCATAATTGATCTTATTATGAAGAAATACTGTATATGTATTCTTTTCAACCTTCTCTACTCCACGTACATTTCCAAAGTTTGGATGACTTACCCAGAGCAATTTTATACTTATAATATTTGTCAGGCAGTTCTGACTCAATCCTATCATATAGCTCTACCAACTTTGGAATCTGGTAAATGAGTGATTGATAAAATTCTGTCTGAAAAGCTGCTTTGTATCTTTTGAAAACTGCAGTTTTTGCAGAATAACTCTGAACTGGTGCGGAAGTATCATCGGGGAATTTATCAATATCAAAAGCATAGATGAGTCTTAGAAGCTCTGAAACATTAATAGGCTTATCTTCATTGTCTTTATATGCGATCTCATCTTTATATATCTCATTGGATATTGCAGTCTTGATATCCTCAAAGTTGTCATCCAAATTAAATAAGGCGATATCAGATACTTGAAGAGAAGTATTACGGGCGTCAGAAAGACGAGTAATGTTTTGTACATTTGTAATAACTTCTACGCGGACATATTTTTCGTAGCCTGCTGGAATTTCATTACGTTTTTTCATAATTGCAGTATAGGTATGTCCACCATCAAGGATTCCATAAAGATTTTTATCTCCATCCTCTGAAGTCTGATCGCCTAAGTCAATTGTAACTTCTGATTCAGAACTGTTAAAAACAAGACCTTTCGCTGAAATAACAATTCCTCTATTATTGATATAGAAATCATTCTCAGGTTCAGTTACTGCATTCAACAAGCCTTTTGCTACATTTGTTGTCATTTTAGGTTTCCTTGGGTTTACATCCAATGGAAGTGCTTCGGGAAGATCTTTCATGTTTACCAGAAGATAATAGATTGTTTCTAATAATTTGTCATCCAGATCTGTTTTCCTGTAAGGAGAAGCAAGAGTTCTTAATGAATGGACTTTAAATTTTACTGTACTCATAATAAGTACCTACTTATAAAAATTTCCTGACGAGGGATTTTGCCCTGCCGGTAATTATGTTATAACATAGTTATATAGTTAATAATAATGCACCATGGTGCATATTTCATAGAGGACATTATGGCAGAAAAAAGGAATATAATGAGAAAATTGGTAGCAATTGGAGAAATGTTGTTACATAAGCGAAAAGCACTTGGTTCAGATTATAAGAAGTGTGAAAAGTTCATTGAGTTGAGAAGCCAGGAATTGTTCGGTGGGAATGACTGGATATCTCCACGACATTTGGCAAATATTGAGTTGGGAAAAAATTGGATAAGCATAGAAAAACTGTTATTGCTTGCGGATGCGTTAGAAATAAATCCCGTTGAACTTTTTTCAGAAATAGTTGATATCTACAAATCAAAAGAGGGTTGAACTCTGTGTCAACCCTCGTAAAATGACTGATTTTAACCAAAATATCTGTCTAACAGTCCCTTTAATGCACGGCCATGTCTTGCCTCGTCACGAGCCATTTCATGTACGGTATCGTGAATAGCATCCAGGTTGTTTTTCTTGGCACATTTAGCCAGATCTACTTTACCTGCTGTAGCGCCGAATTCGCAGTCTACTCTCCACTTTAAGTTGTCTTTTGTTGTAGCCTTCATATTTGGCTCCAGATCTTCACCTAACATTTCAGCGAATTTAGCTGCATGCTCTGCTTCTTCATAAGCTGCCTTCTCCCAGTAAAGACCGATTTCAGGATAGCCTTCACGATGGGCGATACGAGCCATGCACAGATACATACCAACTTCTGAACACTCACCTTCAAAGTTAGCCTTTAACTGATCGAAGATATACTTCTTATCTTCCTCGCTGATTTCAGAATTGTTCTTTACAGTTTTGGCATAGATACCATATTCATGCTCGGCAGCAAGAGTAAGATCACCCTCTACCTTCTTAAATTTATCAGCACCAACATGACAGACAGGACATTCTGCCGGAGCTGCATCACCTTCATAAACATAACCACATACTGTACATACAAATTTCATATTCGTTTCCTCCTTAAAAAGATATAGATTTAATTGTTTTGATTCTGCAGGCAGTCTCTGCATAACCCGCAGAAGTAAATACTGTGTCCCTGGATCATTCCGTCAAAGTTTCGGGCAGCTTCTTTATCAATATATGAGATATCACCCATATCCAGATCGATGACACTTTTGCAACAGGAACATACAAAATGTTCATGACTGGATGTATCGGCATCGAAACGGTCTATTCCCAGTTCGCCAAATTGCAGTCTTGCGATTTCTCCTGCTTCTGCAAGCTGTGTCAGGTTGCGGTATACAGTACCAAGACTGATGTTAGGAAATTGTTCCTTTACATTCATGTATACAAACTCTGCACTCGGGTGATCTTTTCTGCTGCGGAGAAAAGACAAAATCGCAGCTCTTTGTCTGCTGTATTTCATCATAGCTGATCTTCCTTTCAACTAAAACAGTAATGATTATCATTATTATATTCAGTTAATTATAGTTTGTCAACACATATAATCAAAATTAGATATTATTTTTATAAAAAAATAATTAAGAAGCCATAACACCATTCACTCTGAAGGTAATATTGTGGTATGATAAATATAACAATACAAATCGAGGTGTTTTCTATGAAGTTGAAAACGAAAATGATGCTTCTTTTTCTGGCGATAATCTTCGTACCTATGCTGTTTCTCTCAGCAGCTTTTTTGGGAATAGGATATCACGAAAATGTAAATGTTATTCATGAATTGACGAAGGAAGATGTAATGATCGGTGCGATGATCAGCAAGCGGTTCATGGGATATCTGGTGCTTGCCATGGCAGTGATCCTCATTCTTACCAGTGCTTTGATCACAGCGTGGGTAAATCAGGATATTTATAAACCGATCAAAGAATTGAGCGTTGCGATGCGTAAGATCGCAGAGGGTGATTTTGATTACAGACTGACTGGTAAACAGGAAGATGAGGTCGGCAGACTGTATGATAACTATGAGCAGATGCGCCTGCAGCTTAAGGAAAATGCAGAGGAAAAATTACAGAATGAAAAGAAAAGCAAAGAGCTTGTAAGTAATATTTCCCATGATCTCAAAACTCCTATTACTTCTATTAAAGGATATGTAGAAGGCATTATGGATGGTGTGGCAGATACTCCTGAGAAGATGGATAAGTATATTAAGACCATTTACAATAAGGCAAATGATATGGACAAGCTTATCAATGAGTTGACTACGTATTCGGGAATTGATTCCAACAAAATTCCATATCATTTCCATGTACTTAATATTGCAGATTATTTTCAGGATTGTGTAGAAGAAGTAGGACTTGATCTGGAGCAGAAGGATATTCAGCTCAATTATACGAATCTTGCTCCTGCTGACACCTGCATTGTAGCTGACCCGGAGCAGCTTAAGAAAGTCATCAACAATATTATCAGTAACAGTGTCAAATATATGGGACATGATAAAGGAATTATAGATATCAGGATTCTTGATGAAGGTGAATCTGTTAAAATTGAAATAGAAGATAATGGAAAAGGAATTGCTTCAAAAGATATTGGAAATATATTTGAACGTTTCTACAGAACAGATTCTTCCAGAAATTCTTTGCAGGGAGGCAGCGGTATCGGTCTTAGTATCGTAAAGAAAATCATAGAAGATCATGGCGGTTATGTATGGGCTACCAGTAAAGAAGGTGAAGGAACCTGTATGCATTTTGTAATTCGCAAATACACAGAAAAGAAAGAAAATGAAGATGTGATCGGATAGAGAAAGGATGAAAGATATGAGTAAAATTTTAATCGTAGAAGATGAAGAAGCAATTGCAGATCTGGAGAAAGACTATCTGGAACTGAATGATTTTGAGGTAGTAATTGAGAATAGTGGTGATACAGGACTTGCAACAGCACTTTCAGAAGATTTTGACCTTATCATCCTGGATCTGATGCTTCCGGGTATTGATGGATTTGAAATCTGTAAGCGTATCCGTGAGGAGAAAGACATTCCTATTCTTATGGTTTCAGCAAAGAAGGATGATATTGATAAGATCAGAGGTCTGGGACTGGGTGCGGATGATTACCTGACAAAACCGTTCAGCCCGAGCGAACTGGTTGCCCGTGTAAAGGCACATATGGCACGTTATAATCGTCTGGTAGGTACACACACGAAGGAAAATGACATTGTAGAGATCAGAGGTATTCGAATTGATAAGACAGCCAGAAGAGTATTTGTTGATGGTGTAGAAAAGACTTTTACAACAAAGGAATTTGACTTACTTACATTCCTTGCAGAGAATCCGAATCATGTGTTTACAAAGGAAGAACTGTTCCGTGAAATCTGGGATATGGATTCTATAGGGGACATTGCTACTGTTACTGTACACATTAAGAAAATTCGTGAGAAAATCGAAACAGACACTTCTAAGCCGCAGTACATTGAAACAATTTGGGGTGTAGGCTACAGATTCAAGTTATAGTCAGATGAAAACAGTTATTATATATGAAGATAAAGACATTCTTGTGATTCATAAGCCGGCAGGCATTGCCACGCAGACAGCAAAACTTGGACAGGCAGATGTTGAGAGTGAATTAAAGAATTATTTGAAAAAAACAGGGCAGAATACTTATTTAGCAGTAGTTCACAGACTGGATCAGCCTGTAGAAGGACTGTTGGTGTTTGCCAGAACACCTCAGGCTGCAGCAAAGTTGTCAAAAGACTTGCAAAACGGCAGTTTAAAGAAGTACTATCATGCATTGGTGCCGTTGCATCCTGCGCTGGATGATCAGACTGGACATTTGACAGATTATCTTTTAAAAGATGGAAGAACCAATCTTTCACGGGTAGTCAGCCCAGGGGATAAAAACGCAAAAAAGGCAGAACTGGATTGGAAATTTTGTGGGCAGTATGAGTACAATGGTGAAGGATATGCGCTGGTAGAGATTGAGTTATTTACAGGCAGACATCATCAGATCCGTGTTCAGATGGCTCATGCGCAGATGCCATTATTAGGAGATAATAAGTATGCTTCCAGGGATTCCGCAAGACTTTCAGAAATAACAGGAATTTGCCACACGGCACTTTTGGCGAGCAGGCTTATTTTAAAACATCCTGTTTCAGGTAAGAAGATGGAATATACTTTGCCCTTTCCGGAAGAATGGAATATTAAATAGTATATACAAAATATACAGTATACAAAACACGAATAAAAACTGAATATTACTGACAATAAAGAACACACTTATAAAGTTGACACAATATTAAAAGGTGGTATATAATGTAAGAACAAGGTATCCACCCACGCATGAAGGATGCACAGGAGGAGTAAAATAAGGTAGCTATACGGAAGAATCAGTCATAAGGAACAGGCCTTGTATTTCAAGCACTCATTTTAAGGGGGAGTAACTCAAAGGAGGCCATTAAATTGAGTATGGATGGTATGCAGAACTGGACAAATTATCTTGAGGTCATGCGGAACCGTCTGTTGATCGTTAACGATGCCGACAGTCTGATTGCGATATTAGCTGATGTTAAGAATATACCAATCGCTTTGTCAACCATAGAAGACGTAACGGACGGAACAGGATTAAATATGTCAATATCCGTGATCTGTTCAGAAGTAAAAGTTATTGGCAGAGTCATGTGTCTGGTAAGCGACGATATGTTTACCACAGTACAACTGAATCTGGATACAGTTAAGACTGTAAACTCCAAAATTTCAGTTGATGGCAAAGGCGTTGTCATGAAACTGACTTTAAAAAACGGTGCAGAATTTCTGCTTATGTTCCACACGGATCTGGTAGAAGATGATGAACCGTCATAAGGAGAGAAAAGGCAAGGAAGCCGTAACAGAAGAAGAGATTTCTTTTGTTACGGTTTCTTTTTTTATTTGATATAAATATAGAAATTTAGGATGAAAAACATAGGGAAATTGTACTAAATGCATAACACCTTTGACTGATTATAGTCCCATAGTACTAAAATGGAAAGAATAACCAGATTTTGACATGTTTGACAAACTAAAACGGAACAAATATAATACAGAAAGTTGCAAAACATAAGAGGAGCGAAATACCTGCAATATTATTTGGCAGATAAAGAAAGGAAAGGGTTAAAATGAAGTTAAAGAAGATAGTAGGAGCTTTGGCACTGGCAGCAGTAGTTGCACTGTCAGGTGCAGGTGTGCAGCAGGTATATGCTGCTGAGGATGTGGTAGTTGCAACGGACACAGACGC
>ULWY01002211.1_pt1 | contig 20092 bp, 16 predicted proteins | sample 1960761 | NCBI WGS metagenome assembly ULWY01 (sample SAMEA4835824, study PRJEB28245) | human gut metagenome | biome: gut microbiome; material: fecal sample | place: Denmark | collected 2008 | reverse complement strand
CGTGTGATGGGAGACTGTCAAGCACGGTTCCGAGAGAAGGGAGGGTGAAACTCCCTCCACTTACTCGACGTGATATTTGGAATAAAAAAACAAATTTTTATAAAAGGAATAGTATGACAACATTAAATATACAAGCAGCACAGAATGATATTATTCGTCAGGTGCTTAATACACAAGATATCCATCTTTTGGATAGGATAAGAAACCTCTTTGCAAATAAAGAGGCAAATGAGGCGTGTATGGTTCAAGAAGAGCCTTGTATGACTAAAGAAGAAATACTCTCAGGTTTCGACAATGCCCTCCATGAGCTGAAGTCCTATCGTGAAGGAAAGCTAGAGCTTAAACCATTGGAGGACGTGCTGAATGAGTTGTAAGATATTTACTTTTCCTTCTTTTGAAAAGGAAGCTAAACGATTGAATAAGCGCTATAAGTCGTTTAAATCTGATTTGAAGGAATTGATGAATGAGTTAAGTTCTTCCCCCTCTTCGGGTGCAGATTTAGGTGGCGGCTTGCGTAAGGTTCGTATGGCTATTAAATCGAAAGGAACTGGTAAAAGTGGCGGTGCCCGTATAATAACAGTTGTGTTAGCCGATATAGAGGATGGTCTCGGCTTGCTTTATATCTATGATAAATCGGAGAGGAGTACTATAAAGGGGAAAGAATTGACAGATTTGTTGAAGAAGAATGGCTTAGTTTGATATGCTATTGAAGAAAGGAGTAAAAATTGAACAATACAACGAAATTCCCTGTTGCCGATGCTTGCCAAGTAGTATCAGCAACAGGGATTCTTCGTTTTACTCCTCCTCCTTGTTCTGCTCATCGCCCATACGATACTTAATGTCGTAGTTGATGATGAAGTCGAGCTCTCTTCTTCAGTAAAGCCGTAATGCTTGGCGAGAAGCAAGATTATATGTATATTTTGTCTATTTCTTTAGAAAGATAGTTAGAAAGATAGATAGTTTGTGCCAAAACATACATCTGGAATATTTTTCGTATCTTTACACCATCAATTAAAAGAATGACTATGTTTAGTGAGGATAGAATCGAGTCGGCTTATTACTTCTTTCATCAGAAGCTGCGTGTGTATGAATTCTCTCGTAGTCAGACGCAGCGTGATGATATAGAATATGCCACTAGCCAATATGTAGACGGGATGAACCCCGCGCTCTACATGTTGTTGGCTAATGGCACTCCGCATTGTCTGCTCGATCATACTACTTTTGAGCAAGATATGCGTCATGCCATCGAGCGGCTCGATGGCATGATGTGAAATGAATGTATGTTGGTTAGTTAATTAATTATTTATTGGCGTATTTCTTGCCCTTAACAATAACGATACCCTTGTGAGATGGTTTCACCTGTTTGCCGTCGAGCGTGTAAAACTTATCGTTGCCTGATGGCTTGCTGATAGTTGTCTGCGCAATGCCTGTGACGTCGGCTGCGCTGAGGCTGATAGAATAGACGTTCATGGCGTTGGTGCAGCCAATGACGATGTCGCCGTCGTTCTTCACCATAGCTTCGCTGGTGTGTTCTTCTAATGTGGGTTCCATACCGCTTATCACCTCGAGGTTTTCCTCTGCTATGAAGGTGCGAGCTTCTTCCTCACTTCCGCTCAGTCCCACGATGGTGAGCTTCTGTCCCTTCTTGAGATTGCAAATCTTGATTTTAGCATTTTTATTGTTCAGTTTAAAATAGTTTTTGTTCTTGCTGCTGATAGAAAAAAGCAACTTGCCTTTATCTCCAATAAACATAAGCCCTTTGGTTGCTGGAATCTCTTCGCCATTGGCTTTCAAGGTGCTCCATTCAGTAAAGGCGATTTTGTTGCTCCACTGTATAGGGACATCAGTATTTGTTTTGTACTTGTCAACATTCCAGTTAGTGCCATCTGCCTTGATGAGAGGGATAGATTCGCTCAGATCCAAAAAGTTCCATGTTTGTTGTGCTTGCGTACTGAGTGACAGCAAGCATACGGTCATTAATGATAATAAATGTTTCATAATTGTTTATATTTTTTTGTGTAACTAAAAACGGTGCAAATATAAACAAAAAAACTGGTAAACCAATTAACACTTAAGAATAATTAAGTATATTGCTGCTTAATTAAGATTAATTGGTATACCAATATAACCAATCGTGCTTTTGTGATAATATGAAGCAAAAACAGCACCCCGATTTCAGGGCGCTGTCAGGTGTTTGTTCAGTCTTTTTTTTGTGACTTAGCAAAGTTTATCTGATTGGCTAAGTGATTTAGTACCAGCTCTTTCATGCCTTCCGTATCGCGGGTTTTTAGCTTAGCGATGTAGTCTCTATGCTCGGAGATTACCTGTCGCTCTGGCACAGTACAGAATCTGTATTTGTGATAGAACTTCATGATGTCGGGCGTGATAATTAGCAGTAGAGAAGCCAATACTGGGTTGTGACTGCTGCAGGCTATGGCGTGATGGAATGCGAAATCCTTTTCTATTCTTTGTTTCGAATCTTGGCATTTCTCCAGTTCTCTCAAGGCTTTTTCTACCTTGTCAATGTCTTCGCTTGTGCAGTTCTTGGCAGCGAGGGTGCAGGCATCTATCTCTAATAGTACGCGCACGTGTACGAGACTGTAGAAGTCGTATTTGTCAACTTTGAGCGTTTCGTTGAACAGATTGTCGATTTGGCTTTTAGAAAACTCGGTAACGATAGTGCCACTCTGTGGTCGTGTTTCTACAATACCGTATGTTTCAAGCTTTTGCAACGCTGCTCTGATGTGCGGTCTTCCTACTTTCAGAAGCTCTGATAGCTTGCGTTCAGAAGGCAGTCGATCGCCAGGGTTGACTTGTTTCTCTGCAATCAGAGTCTTGATGTAGTCTGCCACTCTGTCTACGGGGGAGTGGTTGATTTCTTGTTTCATAGGCAAAATCTGTTTTACTAATATTTTGTTACAAAGGTACATGATTATTCTGTATATTTCGCTGATTTGTTTACGAATTAACTATAAATAACATAAAAGGCAATGAAATTAAGTAGAGCGTTAAATAAACATAATTGGTATACCAAAATGTGGTATATCTCATTTATTATTTCTATCTTTGCACCAGAGAAATAAACAATTAAACAATTAAGATTATCAATTATTAAAAAGACAGCCCATGAGACTTTTAAAAACTAACTTATTGATGACGATGATAGCACTATGTATAAGTGTTACTGTCAATGCTCAGATAGTGATACATGGAACCGTCACCGATACAGAGGGACCTTTAATTGGTGCTACTGTTGCAGTGAAGGGCAGTACAGGTAACACTGCTGGTACTATTACCGATATGGATGGCAAATACTCCATAGAGGTGAAGAGCAAGAAAACCATTCTTGTATTCTCTTATATAGGTTACACCGACCAGGTGGTGATGGTGGGTGATAAAAAGAAAATCGATGTCAGACTGGAGATGAACCTTACTCAGTTGGACGAGACGGTGGTCATCGGTTATGGTGTGCAGCAGAAATCTCACCTCACTGGCTCTATCTCTAAGTTGGATGGTGGTTCGCTGACCAAGGCTCCTGTAAGCGATGTCACTCAGGCTTTGCAGGGTATGATGACAGGACTCACGGTGAGCAATGAGACATCCGAGGTGGGTGTCACTCCCTCTATTCGAGTTCGCGGCACTGGTTCGATCTCTGCAGAGAGCTCTCCATTGGTGATTATCGATGGTTTTCCAGTGAAGGGTGGATTGTCGCAAGTAAATGCTGCCGACATCAAGTCGGTAGAGATATTGAAGGATGCAGCTTCTGCAGCCATCTATGGTTCGCGTGCTGCCAATGGTGTTATTCTTATTACCACCAAGCAGGGAACTCCCGAACAGCCCAGATATAAGTTCAATTTCTATCAGGGTTTCAAGTATGCATATCAGCTCCACGACATGATGACTTCTACCGATTGGTTCAATCTGATGCAGCAAGAAGAGGCGTTGGGTGGTCGTCCTGTTATGGCCCAGGCTCGCAGTGCAGCTTATCTGGAGTCGTTGTATGGAGCTACCGACTGGCAGAAGGAAGGTCTCAATGATGTGGCTACTATGACCAATGTGCAGTTTAGTGTATCGGGTGGTAAGAAGGACACCAAGTATTTCGTGTCGGCTGCCTATATGAAGGATCAGGGCATCATGCGCTCCAATACCCTCGACAAGGTGAATTTCCGTGCCAAGTTAGACACGCGATTCTCTAAGAGCGTGGGCTTCGGAGTCAACTTCTCGGGTACTTACAAGCGTGCTGAGCGTCCTCGCAACAACTTTATCGAATTCTATCGCACGCCATCGTTCTTGCCCGTTTATCACAACGACATCACCACAGCGCTGACAGGCTATAGTGGTTTTGCCCGTGGTAGTCACTTCAATAATATCGAGACCCCTACAGGCGAGGTAGACGAAGAAGGCAATCCTCTGACAGAGAAGACATCTCCTTTCTCTTCTTCCAACAACAACCCCCGTAGCGTCATGGCCAACACCATGCGCTGGAGCGAAGACTTCCAGGGATTGGGCAATCTGTATCTCACCGTAGAACTGGCTAAGGGCTTGACCTTTAAGACTTCTAATGGATTCAATGTACGCTTCTCTCCTTCCTATGCTTATAACAACAAGAATGCTACCAAGGATGGTGAGGCCAGTAGTGCTACCTATTTCAGCAACCTGTACATTGACTTACTGACAGAGAACACGCTGTCTTATCATCTGAATTTGGGAAGTCAGAAGCAGCATAGCATTGATGCACTCTTGGGTTATACTGCTGAGCGTACACGCGTACAGCGTGTAGCAGAGACAGCCACAGGTTTTGCTACCGATAACATCAAGACGCTCAATGCTGCTACCATCTTCGAGTTGGCAACATCGGGCAATGGAGATAAGGACGGTACAGGAACATTCCGTTATCCCGACGTCGTGTTGGAGTCTTATTTAGGACGTGTAAACTATAGTTATCTGAATCGTTATCTCATGTCGGCATCTTTGCGTCTGGACCGTTCCTCGCTCTTTGCTAAGGGCAATCGCAACGCTTGGTTCCCCTCTGTGTCTTTAGGCTGGCGTGTCAGCGAAGAACCATTCATGAAGTCTATCGAAGCCATTTCTAATCTGAAGTTGCGTGCTTCTTACGGTATGACGGGCAACAACCAGATTTCTTATCAGGCAGCTTTAGAGGTGCTCAACTCTGCCAATTATGTTTTGGGCACAGGCAATGGAAGTCTGACCAATGGTGTGGCCAATACATCTTCTACTTTGGCCAACTCTAACATTACCTGGGAGAAAACCAATGAGTTTAACTTCGGTTTCGACTTGGGCCTGTTTAGAAATCGCATCAATCTGTCGCTCGATGCTTACTATTCCGAAACCAAGGCATTGCTCTTCGCACAGCCCACTCAGTCGTTTACAGGTTATTCCAACTATTGGAACAACATCGGAAGGGTGAGCAATAAGGGTGTGGAGATTCAGATTGACACACACAACATTCGTACACGAAACTTCAGTTGGGAGACCAACTTTAACTTCTCGCTCTCACGCAACAAGTTGTTGGAAATCGGAGGGGAGAGCCAAATCATCAGTCAGGGCGAGCGCAATGAGTGCTACATCGCTAAGGTGGGTTCGCCACTTATCCAGTATTATGGATATAAGACCCAGGGTGTGTGGAAATCGCAGGAGGAGATAGATGCTAACCCACACTTTGCTGACGATGTTCCAGGTGGACTCCGCATCGTTGACACTGACAACAGTGGAACACTTGATGCTAACGATCGTGTGCCTTTAGGAAATCCATATCCTGACTTTACATGGGGTCTTACCAACAACTTGCGCTACAAGAACTTCGACTTCTCTATCCTGATTCAGGGCGTGCAGGGTGTTACAGTTTTCAACGGCGACGTGTTCTATACCGAAACCGTACGTTACAACAAGGCCTATACCAAGAACCGCTGGATTAGCTCAGAGCACCCTGGTGACGGCAAGACTCCTTATGAGAAGAATGGTCATAACCTCTTGCTTACCGACTATCCTTTGCAGAACGCATCTTATGCCTGCTTGCGCAACCTTACCATTGGCTACACCATGCCTAAGGACATTGTCAAGAAAATGCATCTCAACGACTTGAGATTCTATCTGTCGGGCAATAATCTGCTATATATATGGAGTGGCGACTATCGTGGCATCAACCCCGAGTCAAGATACACGTCAGGACCTTATACCAACACCCTGATAGATGGTTATCAGCGTGGAGGATTCCCTCTCACATCAACCATATCTGTAGGATTTGACGTAAACTTCTAAAAAACAAAAAACAACATGAAAACAAGAATATTTGCTATCTTTGGCATTGTGGGAGCACTCTGCTTCTCCTCATGTAACCTTGACCAATATCCGTATTCAGAGGTTGCTTCTGACGAGTATGTTACTGATGACAATTCTGTCAACGACCTGGTGATGGGATGCTATAATGGGCTTCATGACGTGATGTACTATGAGTGGGCCATGACAGAACTACGTTCGGATAATGCCAGAATGTATAACACGAACTCTACCTCTAACACGACCAAACTGATAGAACAGCTCGACCAGAGTGTTATCAATACAGAGCATGAGTGGGTGGAGAGTTACTGGAAAGCATGCTATGCGCTCATCTCAAGAACCAATAACGTGCTGGCCAATGTGCAGGTGGTGAAGAACGAAGATAATAAGAAGATGTATGAAGGCGAGGCGCGCTTCTTGCGTGCTTTGGAGTACTTCAACCTCGTGCGTCTATGGGGACCTGTATTCATCGTTACGAGCAAGACGCCATCAGACGTGGCCCGCAACATGCAGCGCTCGTCAGTGGCTGATGTCTATGCCCTCATCGAGGGCGACCTGGAGACTATTGTCGAACAGCAACTCTTGCCAGCAAAGCAAGCTGACGCCCTTTTGGGTAGAGCCGACATGAATGCTGCGAAGGCGCTCTTAGCAAAGGTTTACGCCACTCATTATGGAGTGGGTGAAGATAAGTATCAGCAGGCCATCAACCTGTGCAAGGAGGTCTTAGAAAGTGCGACTGTGGGCAATCCTCAGACGGCAGCCGACTTAGTGCCTTATGCTTCTGTCTTCGACATCAATAACGAGATGAACAAGGAGATTATCTTTGCCGTGAGATACCTCTCTGGCAATGTGGGTCAGGGTTCGCCATTTGGTAATCTTTTTGCGCCTATCAATAATGGTGCCAACGTTATCGTAGGAACAGCCAACTGGTTTAACGCTCCCAGCGACAATCTCATTAATGCTTATATCATTGAAGGCGACGAGACAAGACGCAATGTCAATATCGCACAGAAATACTATAATGCTACTACAGGTCAGTGGATAGAGGCTACTTACTGCTGCAAGTATACTCATCCTGTGACAACAGGTTTTGATGGTGAGAGCGATTGGCCTATCATCCGTGTGGGCGACATCGCATTGCTCTATGCAGAATTGCTCAATGAGACAGCCGGACCATCAGCAGAGGCGCTCAAATATGTCAATATGATCAGAGAGCGTGCAGGTATTGAGCCTTATGCTCTCGAGAAAGTAGGCAATAAGTATGACTTCCGTATGGCAGTGCGCAATGAGCGTCGCCTGGAGTTGGCCTTTGAGAATCAGCGTTGGTTCGACCTGAAGCGTTGGGACATTGCCACTGAGACAATCAATAATTATCTCAGTAGTGAGTCATTCTATGCAGGATACACCTATCGTGTCAACCCCATCAGCAACTGGCAGAACTATCTTCCTATCCCTGTTTCTGTGACGAATATCAATCCTGATGTGGCTCAGAATGCGGGTTATTAATATTAACGATTAAAAATGAATCTTATGAAAAAGATGAAATATATATTCACATTCCTGCTTGCTGCTTGCTTTCTGGTTTCGTGCGATGACCTGTCGATGAACGAGACGATGGTCAGTGCGCCCATTATAGAGAACTTTGCTCCTGCACAGGGCAGCGTGGGAAGTAAGATTGTGGTTACAGGAAAGGCGCTTAACGGAGTCACCACGGCTTTGTTGGGAGAGAAAGAATGTGAAATCGTGGAAAGACTCTCCAACACCTGTCTTACCATTGAGGTTCCCAACGAGGCGCGCAAAGGCAAGATAACGCTTGTTAATGTAGAGGGTGAGGGCGTTTCAGAGAACGAGTTTGCTGTGGAATATCCCGCGCCTATGGCTACTGCTGCTTCGGTGCAGACCGATGTCGAGATGGGTAATAAAATGCTCATCAGCGGTAAGAATATGAATGTTATCACGGCTGTATACCTTACGGCTGATGGTGGCAATGTGAAGCATGAGGCCTCTGTCATCAGCAAGAATGTCAACGAGATTGTGTTTACTGTGCCCTACGTTGAGAAAGATGATGCTCACCTTACTTTCGCTTACTTCGATGGCACTGCTACTCAAGAAACCTCTGCCGACCTGCTGCCTATGCTCCATGTGAAGCGTTATCAGCCAGTGGTTACTACTACAGAGTTTGGCGACAATAGTGTAGGCGACGAGATTACACTCTCTGGCTCTTATCTGAACAAGATTAATAAGGTGTTCGTAGGTGATGTGGAGTGTATGGTAAGTCTGCAAACCGAAAATACTCTGAAGTTTGTGGTGCCTAACTCTGATAACTTTGTAGATGGACACAACGAGACCTCGCTATCTATTACTTATTTTGATGGTGTCGAGACCCGCGTGCTCACCGAACACTTTGGTGTGAATGTGCCATTCGTTTACTTCTGGAAGGACAAGGTGGTTTACGGACAGGGACGTGATGTAGAGTCTTTGGCTTCTTTCTTCTCACCTGAGACAGGACTGGTTTATGCCAACAGTTTGTGGAGAACAGCTGTCGACCCCATCTCTTATAAGTATCAAGCCAATACCTGTTCGGATAAGAATCAGCCTATGGTTACGGAGAATGAGTACAATTCGGTTAATCCTTACTTCTTCTTCTCGGGCGTGAGTAGTGGCACATTGCAGATCAATACTCCCGCAGGTTCTAACTCACAGTTGCGTAATTTCTATATGATCAACAACTCGGCAGACGAATATCGTGTGACAGGAACCAAGGGCAACTGCTATGGTACTCCTTGTCTCAGCTTTGTTTATCTCGATCCAACAGAACCTACCCACAAGGCGATCATCGACCAGATAAAGAATGGGTCTTTGGAGAAGATAGACGAGCATACATTCCCTATTGATGTAGCTGGAAAAAAGATAGGCAACATCAGCGTCGAGGCAGTTAGGCAGTCGGTTAATAATAATGTGTTTGCTCCTGGAGTCTTTGCTGTAGGAGCAGAGAAGTCAGCCGATGTAGATGCCTTCATCTTGGTTATTTATTACAATGTGAAGGGACAAGCGGCTAATGCTGCCGAAAATATCAAGCGCATTGGTTTCTTGCACATCAAGCATGTTGATTTTAAATTATACAATAATACTAAGGCGCCTTCTTCAAGTAGTGTCACCTTTGATATGTATTGGATGAAGCACGATTATCAGTATTAAGTATTGTTTATATAACGAAAACGAATGGAAATAAGAAAGCATTTATATAAAGGTGTGCTGGCACTCATGTTGACAACACCCATGACAGGCGAGGCACGCGATTATGTGACCTCCCTGCCAGGGGTGGCTGACTGTCTGAAGAAGGCTGTGGCTGGCGATCGTGTCATCATTGAGGCTGGTACTTATCGTGACGTAGACCTCAAGTGGAAGGCTGTAGGTACGAAGCAGGCTTCTATCACTGTGGAGGCAAAGCCGGGTACTGTGCTTGTCACAGGGCGCTCTTCGCTCGTCATGGGTGGCAAGCATTTGGTAGTAAGCGGACTGGAGTTTCGCAATGGTACTCCTTCTCGCCGCTCGGTAGTAGAATTTGCTGGTGGCAAGGATTATGCACAAGACTGCAGTCTGACCCGATGTGTGATAGATAACTATAATACCGATGACCGTTCGCAGGCGAAGAATTATGTTTATATGTCGGGACAGCGAAACAGGGTGGATCATTGCGAATTGCTGCGCAAGTACAACTTGGGTGTTACGCTGCTTGTCAATCTCAATGGTGCCAGCAATCTGAACAATCATCATCAGATAGATCACAACTACTTTGGGCCTCGTGAGGTGTATGGCTCTAATGGTGCCGAAACCATGCGTATCGGTACTTCTCAGCAGAGCTATGAAACCTCAGCAACTACGGTTTGTGACAATCTCTTTGACAGATGCTCTGGTGAGGTGGAAGTGATATCTATCAAGTCTTGCGACAACATTGTGCGAGGCAATTACTTCTGGGAGTGTGAAGGTGTGGTGGCTTTGCGTCATGGCAAACGCAACTTAGTAGAAAACAACACCTTTGTGGGCAACGGCAAGCGCAATACGGGTGGCGTGAGAGTGGTAGACTCCGACCATGTCATTCGCAACAATACCTTTGCCACTTTGGCGGGTAAGCGTTTCTTCTCTGCCTTGGGAGTCATGAATGCGGTGCCCAATTCTCTGCCCAATAGATATGTGCAGGTTTCAGACATTACGATAACCGACAATGTGTATATCGACTGTACGAATATGGAGTTTGGTACGGGTGCTGATGCAGAGCGCACCTCTGCTCCTCGCAGCATCGACTTCAAGAGAAATCGTTTGTTTGTCACTGATGGGCATGTTCCTTTCATGATGGTAGACAAGGCTTCTGAAGTACGCTTTGCCGACAATAGAATCAACAAGAATCTGGAAGGTTTGCCTGGGGGAGTGAAAATCGCAAAGATGAAACTGCCTACTGTGCCTACTTATCAGCAGATGGTGAGCAGAACGATAGGTCAGCTGAGTCAAACAGCTAAAGCCGATAAGGTGGCGGCTCGCTCTGTCGTAGTGGCTAAGGATGCTGACTTGTCTCAGATGTTGTCTCTGGCAGAAGATGGAGATGTCTTTGTGTTGCAAGGTGATGAGTACAAGCTGATGAAGACGGTCTTGGTACAGAAAAATGTGACCATTCGCTCGGCTTCTGGTAAAACATTGCTTCGCTCTGTAGGCACATCGGTGCCTCACCTCATGACCATCGGCAATGGTGGAAGCCTCTATGTAGAAGGTCTTGTCTTTGATGGTCGCTTAGAACCTGGCGGGTCTTCGCCAGAAACAGGCATCTCTACGGCTAAGACGATGACTACTCCCTATAAGTTGAAGGTAAACAACTGTAAGTTTATTAACTTTGGAGAGAACGGTTGTGCCGCTATTCGTGGACAGAAATCCACCTTTGCCGATAGTCTCGTGGTTACGGGGTGTCTCATCGCCGACAGTTCTGGAGGTGGTGTCGACTTTGCATCCGAAAAGGATGACAAGGGACGTTACAATGTCGAGAATATACTCATCGAAAACTGTGAGTTTCGTCGATTGTTGGGCACACCTGTCAATGTGTATCGTGGCGGAAGCGACGAGAGCACTGCAGGCCCTTATGTCACAGTGAGAAACTGCTCCTTCGACGATTGTTGCAATAAGCAGCGAGGGAGTGTCTTGCGACTGATGGGACCACAATACTTGAGAGTTTCTGACTGCTTCTTCTTTAATAGTGGTAGGGGCGGAGTAAGTGTTCGCTTGGACGAAACCTCCTGGGAGGATGTGGTGATTGAGCGTTGCAAATTTGAAAACGCAGGCTCGGTTCTTGCCATGCGAAAAGAAGTTTATATGAATCATCAAAATCAAGGTTTGTAATATGAAACGACTGTTGTCAATCTTTCTCTTTTGTGTCTTGGGTGTCGTTGGCACTTTGGCACAACATCCCAAACTCTTGCTCACACAAGAGGAGTTGGGCTATATTAAACAGCATATGAACGAAGTTCCTGCTTTCGGGCGTGTGGTAGACGACTTGTTGCAGAAAGCCGATGAGGCTTGTGCTGCAGCGATACAGATTCCTACACCCGTAGACGGTGGGGGAGGTGCAGTGCACGAGCAACATAAGAGCAACTACTATGCGATGTTTCATGCAGGATTGGCGTATCAGTATACTGGGCATAAGAAATATGCAGACTTCGTGGCTCAGATGCTTATGGAGTATGCACAGAAATATCCTAAGTGGGGGCTACATCCCGTCAGCTTGTCGCCTGTGCCTGGTCGCCTCTTCTGGCAGACTCTCAATGAGAGTGTGTGGTTGGTGCATACGGCCATGGCTTACGACTGTGTGTATGACGCCCTTTCTGCCAAGCAGCGTAAGTTTATCGAGAAAAACTTACTCTTCAATATGGCAGATTTTATCATGAATGGCTATGGCGACCGCAAGGGCAACCATGAGATGTTCAATCGTATGCACAACCATGCCACATGGGCCACTTCGGCTGTGGGTATGGTGGGCATGGCTACTGGCAACCAATCACTGGTGCGCAAGGCCTTGTACGGCACGGATGAAACAGGCAAGAATGGTGGATTCTTGCGCCAGATGGACTATCTCTTCTCTCCCGACGGCTACTACACCGAAGGGGCTTACTATCAGCGTTATGCCATCTGGCCCTTTATGGTGTTTGCTCAAAGCATCGACCATTGTATGCCCGAGCTTAACGTCTTTCATCGTCGTGACGGAATCCTTGTGAAGGCATTAGATGCTTTGGTGCAGATGTCATACGAGGGAGAGTTCTTCCATATCAACGATGCTCTGGAGAAAGGTCTTTCTGCTCAGGAGATGGTTTATGCTGCCAATATCATCTATGGTAAGTTTCCTGAAAACAAGTCGCTGTTGGCTGTGATGAAAAACTATCAGACTTATGTTCTGCCTATAGCTGGAGGGTTTATGGCGCAGCGCGATATGGCAAAGGAGGAATCTCGGGCCCTCGTACAGCGCAGTTGTGTGCTGAGCGACGGAAGAGATGGTAAGGATGGCGGTTTGGCTATCATGCGACCACGCAGTGCTCAGAACAATAGTGCCATCACGCTGAAAGCCACTTCGCAAGGTATGGGACATGGACACTATGACAAACTTGCCATGGCTTACTATGATAATGGACACGAAATACTGACCGATTACGGAGCTTCAAGATTCCTGAATATTGAGGCAAAGCATGGCGGACATTACACCAAGGAGAATAACACCTATGCGAAGCAGACCATAGCCCATAACACTGTGGTGGTGGATCAGAAAACCAACTATGGAGGCAAGTTGAAGGTGGCAGAACAGTATCATGCCAATATCGTAGAGGCCGACTTCTCGCACGATGGTTGGCAGATGGTGATGGCTCGTGATACCAACGCCTACAAGGGTGTTGACATGGTACGCACCATCGTCTATGCGTCTGTTCCGTTCCTCGAACGCCCTCTGATATGCGATGTGTTCAGATTGAAGTCTGACGAGGTGCACGACTACGATTATCCGTTGTGGTATAATGGTCATATGGTATCGGTGAATTATCCTTATCAGCGTAACTTAGAGCAGATGGTGCCTCTGGGTAAGAAAGCGGGTTATCAGCATCTGTGGCTTGAGGCTACAGGGCAGAATACATCATCGTCGACTTCATGCCTTACTTTCTTCAAGGGCAACCGATTCTATTCGGTCAATTACGCCAGTAGTCCAGCTACTGAGTTTAAGTTTGTTGTGCTGGGAGCCAATGACCCTGACTTCAACTTGCTGCATCGTTCGGGCTATATCATCCGCGAGAAAGGCAAGAAGAACCACACCTTTGCGGTTTCAATAGAAACTCATGGAGAGTATGATGTCTTGCGTGAAACCTCTCGCAATCTCATTACATCCTGCGAGAAACTGGAGATTCTGTTTGAGGACGACTCTCAGTTGGTGTTGCATGGTGTGTATGCTGGTCACGACCTCTTCTTGCTGTTGGCAGATGATGAAGCTAAGGAGCATGTGGCTCAGGTGGGCGACAAGACTTTCAGATGGAGTGGAAGAGTAGATATTCAATATAATCATTAATAATACGAAAAGATATGAAAACAAAAAGTGAAGTATTTCAGATTGCAAAGGAAATGGGATGGGAGAATCCTGGTCCTGGTATCAAGCGTCAGATTATGGGCTATGATGGCCAGCTGATGATGGTAAAGGTGGTTTTTGAAGAGGGAGCCGTAGGCACCATGCACGAACATTACCACAGTCAGGCTACTTATGTTGCCAGCGGTAAGTTTGAACTTACCATCGGCGAGGAGAAACGCATTTTGGAGGCTGGAGATGGTTACTATGTGGCTCCTGACGTACTGCATGGTTGTGTGTGCCTGGAAGCTGGCATATTGATAGATACATTTAGCCCCATGAGAGCTGACTTCTTAAAGTAATACGCACATGAAGATAAAAGGATTGCGATGGTATATCATTGGGCTTATCATGGTGATAACCATCATCAACTATCTGGATCGTGGCACCTTGAACTATATGTGGGTGGCCAATATCGATTACAAACTGATGGCGCAGCAACCCATCGACATGGGCTCGAATGTGGCTGTGAAAACAGATAAGGGCTATCGCCTTTTCTCTACTTGTGGCGATGAAATGTTTGTAGAGGAGGGCAGTGTAACCGTCAAGCAGAAAGGAGATGCCACGGTAGTTACCAACAAGGAGGGAATAGCCATCGACCTGGGGCTCATTGATCGCAATGATCCTGACTCTTCGATGAAGGCTAAAGATATCTTGGGCATTATCACCATCTTCTTTATGGTAGCCTATGGCATCAGTCAGCTGGTTTCGGGCAGATTGTATGACAAGGTGGGCTGCCGTAAGGGATTCTTTGGTAGCGTGCTGGTATGGGGATTGGCAGATGCTTTGGCTGCACTCTCTACGGGTAAGTTCTCGCTCACGGCTTTCAGAATGATGCTCGGACTGGGCGAGGCAGGACCTTGGCCTGGCACGACAAAGAGCAATGCGGAATGGTTCCCACAGAAGGAGAGAGCCTTTGCACAGGGACTTTTCGGTGCGGCAGCATCTATAGGTAGCATCATTGCTCCTGTATTCATCCTGATGCTGTTTATCAGTTTCGGCTGGAAGGTAACCTTTGTCTGTGTAGGTTCGATGGGCTTGTTGTGGCTCATTCCTTGGCTTGTTATCAACAAAAAAGGTCCTAAGGAGCATCCTTGGATTACGGAAGAAGAGCGCCATTACATCTTGAGCAATCAACCCGATAAAGAGCCTCAAGTTGATGCTCATTCCAAGACATGGGGTGAGTTGCTGAGCGAAAAGAAAAATTGGTCGGTCATCTTGGGACGTTTCTTCCTGGATCCTATCTGGTGGATGTTTGTCACCTTCTTGCCGCTCTATCTGGCTGATGTCTTCCACCTTAATATTAAAGAGGTGGCTTCCTCGGCATGGGTTCCTTATGTGGGAGCTGCGCTGGGAAGCATCGGGGGTGGATGGTATTCGGGCTGGCTTATCTGCCGCGGTCATACCGTCAACTACGCTCGCAAGAATGCCATCTTGGTGGGTGGAGCTATCATTATTCCTTCCATCATCTTGGCCATCATGTCTTCTTCTGCTGTCTTGGCTGTTGTGTGGATGGCATTCGTGCTGGGTGGATTCCAGTTCTTTATGACCAATCTGCAAACCATTCCGTGCGACTTGCATCGTGGTAAGAATGTTGGTTCGTTAGCAGGACTGGGTGGTGCGTCTGCTGTGCTTGGTACCATCTTGGCAATCTTGTTCTCCAGCTATATCACCAACTGGGCTGTTTTGTTCAGCTTGTTGGGAGCATTAGTGCCATTGTCTTGGATAGCCATCTTCCTTTCAGTGGGTGAAATCAAACAAATAGATAAATAAAATATATACAAAATAACTAAATCATTTAATTATTATGAAAAGATTTGAAAACAAAGTAGCCATCGTTACTGGTGGTTCAAGAGACTTAGGTAGAGCAGTATCTGTTCAGTTGGCAGCTGAGGGCGCCAAGGTTTGTGTGAACTATTTTGGTTGCGAGGCTGCAGCCAAAGAGACTGCTGAGCTGATTGCCCAGGTGGGTGGTGAGTGCATTCTCGTGAAAGGCGACATGACGAAGGTGGCTGACGTGAAGAATCTTGTGGCTGAGACTCAGAAAGCATTCGGCGAGAAGATTGATGTTTTGGTAAACGTGGTTGGCGGTATGGTTGGCCGTAAGAAGATAACTGAGCAGGAAGACGACTGGTACGACATCGTAATGAATGTCAACATGCGCTCTGTATGGTTGGCTACTCGTGCCGTAGTTCCATTCATGACAGCAGGTGCTTCTATCGTCAACTTCTCTTCTTTGGCTGCTCGTGATGGTGGTGGAGCTGGTGCTTCGCTCTATGCTACATCTAAGGCTGCTGTTTCTACCTTTACTCGTTCTATGGCCAAGGAACTGGGTCCTGACGGAATCCGTGTCAATGCTGTTTGTCCTGGTACGATAGCTACCTCTTTCCACGACATCTTCAATACTCCTGAGAATCGTGAGCGTATGAAGGGCAACTATCCTCTCCGTCGTGAGGGACAGGCTGATGAAGTGGCCGACTTGGTTTGCTACTTGGCAAGCGATGAGTCTTCTTACATCACTGGTACCAACATCGATATCAATGGTGGTGTTTTCTTCTCATAAAAAAACATATCGCTACTTTATGAGAAAACTTATAGTTTTACTGCTCTTTGCAGGGGCTTTGGTCTCTGCAAAGGCTCAGATTTTGCCTCTTGACAAGCAGCGTCTGGCTGCTCTTAAAGAGGCTTATCTGCATAACAATGAGCAGGCTGTCAAAATGGTTGGTTCCTATGAGGTGATGGCTGTCAAACTGATGAAAGATAAGGCTCCTACTGTCAAGTCGAAGATTCTGCCTCCCTCTAATGACGATCGTGATTACATCTCTTTGTCTCGTTACTGGTGGCCCGATTCTACTAAGAAGGACGGACTCCCTTATGTGAGACATGATGGTAAGGTGAATCCCGAAATCGACTCGTATATGAGCGAAAAAGCCATGGTGAGAATGGCCAATGCCGTAGACTGCTTGTCGTTGCTTTATTATGTCACAGGCAAGAGTCTGTATGCCGAACATTGTGCGCGTTATCTGCGTGCATGGTTTACCGACAGCGTTACGGGTATGAATCCCAATATGGTTTATTCGCAAATCATACCAGGACGCACCAAGCTTCGTGGCACAGGTATACTCGATGCTCGCCAGGCTTGTCGTGCTCTGTGTATGTCGGCTCTCATCAAGGATTATGCAGGATGGACAGAGCAAGATCAGACGCAACTCACAGAATGGGGAAAGGCTTTCCTGTATTGGCTGGAGCACAGCACACAGGGACTAATGGAACGTAGAGCCAAGAACAATCATGGATTGTGGTTTGACGTGACACACATGGAACTTTTAGCTTTCTTGGGTTACGAAAATCGCATCAGGGAAGTGCTGCGTGATGATTTCATGCAGAAACTCAACAACCAGATAGCTGAAGATGGTTCGCTGCCACAGGAGTTGGCTCGTACCTTGTCTTTGCATTATTCCACCTTTGTGTGCGAAGCTGCTTTGCAGGCTTCTTTTATAGCTGCTGGTATCGGTGAGAATCTATGGACAATGAAGACTGCTTCGCAAAAGTCATTGGCAGATGTCGTTGCTTTCTTGTATCCTTATTACAAGGTGCCAGAGAAATGGTCGTATAAGCAAATTCGTAAGTTTGACAATCGACGTGCTACCCCTATCTTGCTCGCAGCAGGAAAGGCTTTGGGAAACAAGAATTACATCAAACTGGCTTATCAGTTGGGAATGACTGATGAGAGTGCTCTGTTGATGCCTTATTATGACGTTTCGTTCAGTCGCTAACGCTGCTTGAACGAGCTTCCCTAAACATGAATGCTAGGCTAATAAGACTCCGAAAATGAAGAAATATGTATCTTTATTATGCTTGGTTTGTGCCATGTTTGGACCGGCCATAGGTGTGAAGGCGCAGAATCCTCAACTCACCAACCACTATGCCATGAAACTGGTGGAGTGTGAGCAGAGCAAACTATTTGCTGAGGCTGTAAAGCAAAAGGGTGGCAAGACTGTGCTTGACATCTATCCTTTCTATGATCACAACTTATCGTCAAAAAGTTCTGATAAGATGGAGGAAATCTTCTTCAAATCGGTCGATTTCATCTAGAAGAATTTGAAGTGATAGAGGTCTGCTGAAAGATGTCTTAACACCCTCAAAAAACGAAAGTGCTTGCGTTGCCCATCGCAAGTACTTTTAACAGCCATCGCAAGTACTTTCATTGCTCATCACAAGTATGTTCATTTTTTTACCCTTTTTTGTTATAAAATAGCAATTGATTATTGACATGAAGAACGATATAAGATTTTTTATTTTGGCAGTCGTGATGTTGCCGCTGGCGGTGATGGCAGGTGAACCTGACGGAACACTTGTTGCCGACGGAAAAAGTTCTACGACCTATCAGCTGATTACATCTTCGGGTTACATGTATGAGTGTCCCGATTACTCACGCGACCATGCCTCTAAGCCTTTTCAACACATACAGCAAGTCATGGACGAGGCTCTGAATAAATATGTGTTCCAGTTTTTTATACATGCCAGGATAGATGATGACCGTGGCATCGTGAGTACTACCGACAGGCAGCGCAACGAAATCAAATCCTTCAATAAGTCGCCTGAGTCGATGATAGGGTTTGAAGGTGAAGAAATGGTCTTCAAATGGAAGTTTCTGCTACCTAAAGGATTGTTGACGACTAAAAACTTTACGCATATTCATCAGCTGAAGGGTATCGACAACACGGCGGGAACGGCTGACGTGTCTACTCCGCTGATTACATTTACTTGTCGTACTACAGGGAGTGGACAGAAACAGAAGCAAGTGTTGCAGGTGAGACATCACGACAGGCATACGGGTGCGCTGAAGACCATGGCTGATGCCGACCTTTCATTGCTGATGGGACATTGGGTAGAGGTGACCGAAAGGGTAAGGTTTGGTGAAAATGGTCTGTATTCGGTAATTATCAATGATGTCAAGACCGGGAAACAGGTGCTTCGAGTGGATACTGAGGCTTGCGATATGTGGCGTACTGACTGTGCAGGACTTCGACCTAAATGGGGGATTTATCGTTATATAGGTGAGAATCGCTCGATGGAAAACCTATTGCGCGACGAAGAACTCAGATTTGCTGATTTCTCTATTCAGAAAATCATGCAGCCTTCTCATATCAGCCAGCCTGTAGTGACGAGAGATTCCGACCATAAGACTTACGATATCTTAGGGCGGCAGAAGACTCAAGCGAATCGCCAAGGCCTTATTATTATAAAAGGTGGCAAATACTTTTCAAGAAAATAGCAACTTATGATAACTTGTCAGCATGCGTGTGTCAATCTTACCATTGGCACACGCTTTGTTATCACCAAGTATGGGCATTTTACACAATAAGGAATGGCAAAGAAATACTTCCTGAAGATATGGAGAAATATGCACTTCGTGCGATATTATCCTGCAGAGGCACTAAGTGAGCCTATCTTCAGAACATGGCATTTCTTCTGGCGGTTACGACACAAATAAGATAAACAAATCACATATTGCGGTTGAAGTACAAGGTAACGGTGGTTACTGCAGGACTATAGAATTGTAACCGTAAACGGGATACGGTGATGGAGTAGCAGAATAAAAGAAAAAGCCCCTGATGCATCACGCATCAGGGGCTTTTCTTTTATTCTTCTGCCAGTTCTTTCATCGCATCGTTTAATGTGTTGAAAAGAACGTTGATGTTTTCTTCTTCATTCTTGCATGCCTCCTTGAAGAGGGCAACAGGATCTTCGGTGCTGCTCTTGAGCGGAGTCTCGTTGAGCAGGATGTTGACATTGTTCAGCAACATGCCGTGAAGGGTAGGCATGTGGAGCTGGTGCTGTTCGCCCTCCTTGCTGCCACATTTCAGTCCGGCGGCGTATGCCTTTACGATGATGCGGACCAGGAGATGGATGGCCATCGGCTCGTCGGCGAGACTTATGAGAATGCCGTGGGTGTAATCGCGTACATGCTCTTCAAGTGTGGTAAACTTGCCCTGAAGTAGCCAGGTGAAGTTACGCTTGTATTCTGATTCCATCGCCTTGTAAAGCTGGTTCGATTTGCAGGCTATGCGCAAGTAGTCGAGCATGGTTGGCTCAAAGGTCGGGTCAGCCTGTTTCATGCTGTTGAAGTTCTTCTTCATGCGCTCGTTGGCT
>ULWY01070998.1_pt1 | contig 20274 bp, 19 predicted proteins | sample 1960761 | NCBI WGS metagenome assembly ULWY01 (sample SAMEA4835824, study PRJEB28245) | human gut metagenome | biome: gut microbiome; material: fecal sample | place: Denmark | collected 2008 | reverse complement strand
CTAGCCTAAAAAAAAATATGGTCTTTTTTGACCATATTCTTAATAATTTACTTTATTTGTTATATTTTTATAATCAGAATATAACTTTAAGCACTCTTCCCTATCAAGCTCCGTCATAAACTTCTTCTTTTCATCTTCCGTCATTGAATAAAACTTATTGTCTCTAAATCCAATATCTTCCGTGTCAATAACATTACAACCATAATAAACCTTACTAATATTAGCCCATAATATCGCACCATAGCACATTGGACAAGGCTCACCTGTTGTATAAAGTTCGCAACCTGATAAATCAAAAGTATGTAAATTTGCTGATGCATTTCTAATTGCTTGCATCTCACCATGACAAGTAGGATCATTGTTTGAAACGACCTGATTATGTCCTTTTCCTACAACCTTGCCATCCTTAACTATCACCGTACCAAAAGGACCCCCTTCACCACTAATAATCCCCTGTCTTGCTTCTTCAATCGCAAGAAACATAAATTTATTCACAGTAATCATCCTTTCTATGTACCTTTATTTTATCATTCTATTGCTAAAATTTCTACATTTTTTATTTCTTTTATACTTTTAATTTCCTCAATAAACTTGGGTAATGTAATATTTAATTTGTCAATTTCAATCATAATACTGATATAAGCAATATTTTGTATAGGAAGATCCTGATTAATTGTCAATACATTTCCCTCATGAGTTGCAATTATATTAAGTACATTTGACAAAATACCTTTACAATTTAAAGTCTTTAACATAACTTTAGCTTTTCTTCCAAACTCACGTGATGATAAATAAATATCATTCGAATACTTATAAAAGGTACTACGACTAATATTTACCATTTTACAAGCATCAGAAACAGATTTTCCTTCGCTATTTATTAAATCCTTAGCCTTTAAAACTTCATTATAGCCCTGTGGTAATTTCGTTTTTTTTATAATTACATAGTCATTATCCATAGACTAGTCCTCTATTTTAGCATAAAACATGGCATTTTTTGTAATTTTTTCAAGCTGTCTTGCTGATATTTTTTTTGTATAAACAAACATACCATCCTTATAATCAACAATATCCTCAGGAATATCCTCTTCTGTTTGAATTAAATATCTATCAAAAAATAAATCATTAAAGCAAACATTTAATTCCCCATTATTAGGGAAATCAATATAGCCTCTGTCCTCTAAAATCATTGTAAGGTCTGATACAATGGCATTACCTGTAGGCATTTTTCCAGCACCCTTGCCAATAAATTCTAATTTACCAGTATTGGCTCCGTCAATTTCAATAATATTCAATTCTTTAGATACCATCGCAAAAAAAGATGTCTTTCTTACAATTGTTGGTTCAACTCTAATAGAAACCATATTATCTTTTTTATAAGCTTCTGCTAAATATTTTAAAACATAATTTTTATTATTAACATAAATAATAAACTGATCATTGGCTTTTGATATTGGATATGTATAGGCATGATTAATAGATATATTTCCCTTAAAGCACATAGTTGAAAGAACAACAATTTTTCTTACTGGATCATAACCATAAATATCATCAGTTGGATCAGCCTCTAAATATCCTAAGCGAGAGGCTTCATTAAAGGCTTTATCATATAAATAGCCTTGTTCTTGAATAAGACTCAATAAAAAATTTGTTGAGCCATTAATAATACCCTTAATATGATTAATTTCATTTGTCTTTGTATTGTTTATAATACTTGCAACAATTGGAACACCACCACCAACAGCAGCTTCAAATAAAAGATAAACATTATTTTCATGTGCTAGTTCTAATAGTTCATTCAAATGTACAGATAAAACCTCTTTGTTAGCTGTTATGACATGCTTTTTATGAGTTATAGCCTTTTTTATTAATTCATATGCGGTAGTCCCACCACCAATAGCCTCAATTACAATATTTATTTCCTTATCATTAATAATATCATCACTATTTGTTGTTAAAAGATTATCTGGATATTCCTTATATTTTTCTTTATTTCTTACTAAAATTTTTTTAATTTTGGCTTTTGTTTTAAAATAATCATTTTGTTTAATAATATCATAAACACCGCTACCAACATGTCCAAGTCCAAGAAGTCCAATATAATTAACACTCATAAATTTCCACCCCATTATTATCTACAATTACTTTAACAATTTTAAAATCATATATTTTATCTAATTCTATAACCTTATCACCAATCACTAATAATGAAGAACCTGCACCACTTATCGCAACGGCATAATCCTTAAAATACGCTTTTACATCAAGACTATGTTCTATAAGCTTATATCGATAAGGCTCATGTATTTTATCATCAAAAATAGCCTTAAGTAGTTCTATATCACCATCTATAAAAGCGGATGGTAGATTAACAATTCTTGATAAATTCGCTATTACATCACATCTATTATACATTTTTGGAAGAACACTTCTACTAAGCTCCGTTTTCAATTCAAAAGGAGGGATTAAGCTATAAAATTGCAATCTACTAGAAGGAATATATTTTTTATAATAATATTTTTCATGAGCCATAAATGCAGCACATAAACCACCAACTAAGGCAGGAAGCACATTATCCGGATGTCCTTCAATAGACGCACATAGGTCAAGCAAATCTTCTTTTTTCAAATTTAAACCAGATAGAATATTAGCTGCCATAACACCTGCAACTATACAAGAAGCCGATGAACCAAGTCCTCTTGATGAAGGGATATCAATTCTAAGTGGCAAGATTTTAACGGGAATATATTTAATATTATAATATTCAAAAAAGCGTTTATAACTTATTAAAACTAAATTATTAGTTCTAAATTTACTCTCAAAAGCATCCACATTATCAAAAGAACTTTTTTCAAAGCCAAATTCATTATAAATGTTTAAAGCTATTCCCAATGTATCAAAGCCGACTGATAGATTGGCACTTGTTGCAGGTACTCTAATTTTTAGCATATCCTTCTACCTTTCTTATAACCATATAATTTATTTCTTCCTTTTTACATACTAAAGGATTAAGCTCAATATTTTTCAAAGCAATAAGACGCTTGTCTGGTAAAACGCCCGTTAAATTTTTAATTTCTTCAATTAACGTAAATTCATTTACTTGCTTGATTCCTAAAGCACTGGCAATCGTAACAGGAAATTTATATGGGCTTGCAGTTGAAACACAAATTGTATATCCGTTAGGCCTTGCTTTCAAATACCCCGTATAAGCAACACTTGTATGAGGATCAATTAAAATACCCTTATTATAATAAAGTTCTTTAATCGCTTGTTTTGTTTCTTCCTCATCAACATATGTTGCATCTATATTTTGTAATTCACTAAATAAGTCCTTATTTACCTTATAAGAACCATTTTGATTTAAGCTTTGCATAAGCTCTTTAACATAGTTTTTATCGTTAGTCATTAAATATAATAATCTTTCAAGATTTGAAGAGACCAAAATATCCATTGAAGGAGAATTCGTTACATAAAATGGACGATTAGCATTATATTCTCCTGTTTTAAAAAAATCTGTCAATACATTATTTTTATTTGACGCACAAATTACGTGATTAATTGGCGTACCAAGCATTTTAGCAATATAACATGCTAAAATATTTCCAAAATTACCTGTTGGTACAGAAAAATTAATCTTTTCCCCATATTTTATTTTTCCCTTATTAACTAAGCATATATATGTATATATATAATAAACAACTTGAGGAATTAATCTTCCGATATTAATTGAATTAGCACTAGAAAGAGAAATACCAGGAATCTTTACAGTATTAAAAATATTTTTAACTGCCCTTTGACAATCATCAAAATTACCATCTACCGCAATTGCTTGAGCCTTATTTGAATTAAAACTTAACATTTGTGCTTCTTGAATCTTAGAAATAGCATTATGAGGATAAAGGACAATTACGCTTATATCATCTAAGGCTTTAAAACCACATAATGCTGCACTACCAGTATCACCTGATGTAGCAGTCAAAATGACGGTATGCTCTTTAATATCGTTTTTCTTTTTAGCAATACTTAATAAATAAGGAAGTATCTGTAGTGCCATATCCTTAAATGCGAATGTAGGTCCATTATATAAATTTAAAAAACCAAATGATTCCGTTAAATCAAATGATACTTCACCATTTACAAAAGCACTATCATTATAAGCACTTTCAACAGCATAAGAAATTTCTTCTTTCGTATAATCATCTAAAAAGGCTAATAATATCTTTTTAGCCAAAGTTTTATAATCATATGATAAAAAAGATTCATTAAATTTAATATTTGGTAGTTTATCAAAAATAAAAAGGCCTCCATCTGATGCTAAACCTTTAATAATTGCTTGGGACGCAGTTAGGGATTCATTCCCTCTTGTTGAAAAATACATTTTATACACCTCTTTGTTATATTATACTTGTTTTTTGTAGATAAACAAGTGTTTTTGTAGAAAAAACAAGTATAAAAAAGATGCTTATTACAAGCATCCTTTATACTACTTTTTAAATAATCTTAATATATCATTATATGTGACAAAGACAAATAAAATTAAGAGTAAAATAAATACAATATTATTTAATAGTGTTTCAAATTTTTTATTTGGCTTTTTATGAGTTATAGCTTCATAAATTAAGAAAACTGCTCTTCCACCATCAAGGGCAGGAATTGGTAAGAAATTCATAATACCAATATTTACGGATAATAACGCAATAAGGGATAAATAAGCTAAAAAGCCACTACTTAAGGTTCGTGATACTAAATTGAAGATTCCAACAACACCCGAAAGATCAGAAAGTCCAACCTCCCTAATATTTGCAGATGGTGCAATTAATTCCTTAAGAGTTGAAAATATTACAAGTGATGATTCGCCAAACTGTTTAAAGCCTGCCTTAGTACAACCCCAAAAATCAAAATGATATTCTGGAGAAACTCCAATATATGCCTTAAGCTTAATAATATCCTGACCACTTAATAAAGCATCTGAATAAGAATAAATCGGTGTTTGAGAATCAATTTCTTTTTTCTTATCCTGACTATAGAACTTGTAGTCAATTGATATAACATCAGTATAAGCATTTAAATTACTAATTAAATCAGACCAATCATTAATTACTGTCCATTCACTATTTCCATGAATCCTAATCGCTGTAATATAGTCACCATTTTTTAAAACGGTCTCATCATCTGAAGGAGTCGCCTTATCTTTACCTGTACCATATTTAAGTCCTAAATTACCAACCTGAGCACCTTTATCATATGACGAAGCATTTTCATCAATTTGCATATTTGAAAGACCAAAGCTATTTAAAACTAAATAAACTCCACAATTATTTTCTTCCTTAAGCACACCATCATGTATATACTTAAGTGTAATGGTCGTTTTTCCTTCCTTAGCAACATCTTCCATAATAACGCCTAAAGAATTCCAATCGGTCACTTCTTTACCATTTACTTCCTTTATAATATCACCTGAAGACAAAAACTTAGCTGAAGGATATGCCTCACCAACACTTCCAACAATATTAGTATTAGCAGGTACTCCTGTTACAAAGGAAATTATTAAATAAAGAACAATTGATAGGACAAAATTCATTATTACACCAGCACTAATAGTAATAAATCTTTGGGATATTTTCTTAGAATCAAAACTACGATCATATGGTGTAATTTGCATTCTATCCTTAGGTGATGATACTAAAAAGGCATCTCTTAAAATAGGATATGTTTTATCCTCACCATCAATTTCAAGAGTTACTTCTAAGCCCTCACCATGTACTCCTAAAAGCTCAATATGTTTTACCACACCTCTAAAATCAGCATCGAGATTTTGATCAAGAACAAGTTCCTTAACTGAACCATCCTCTAAATTAATACCAATTGTTTCGCCTTCATTTATTAGAATTTGTTCCACTGTACTATCTGACATTGCAACATATCCGCCAATAGGAATTGCACGAATAGAAATCATTGTTTCACCTTTGCGCTTTTGCCATAATACCGGACCCATACCTATTGAAAATTCATGACATAAAATACCAGCTTTTTTAGCACAGTAAAAATGCCCAGCCTCATGAATCAAAATAATAATTCCAATTGCAAATATAAATGCAATTATATTTAAAACTATCATTTAAAATCAACTCCAAATTCATTTAATATTTTTCTTTGAATTTCTTCGTTTAATGCAAGAATTTCATCAATTGAAGGATTTGAGTTTGAATACTCCTCATCAAGATAATTTCTAATAATTTTTTCAATATCTAAAAATTTAATTTTATCATGCAAAAATAACTTAACAGCCGCCTCATTAGCCGCATTTAAAACTGTCGGATAAAGTCCACCTTTTTTCCCAGCCTCATAAGCATAGGAAAGACAAGGAAATCTTTTTTCACTTAATTCTTCAAAATGTAGACAAGATACCTTCACCAAATCTAGAGCATCTCCTTGATAGTCAAGATGCTGGGGATACATTAATGCATATAAAATAGGACCCCTCATATCAGGTGAAGCTAAATGGGCTTTAATACCTAAATCATTATATTCAACAAGTGAATGAATAATACTTTCGCGGTGCATTACTGTTCTTATTTTTTCATAAGGCATATCAAATAAATGATGAGCCTCAATCACCTCAAAGCCTTTATTCATCATGGAAGCTGAATCAATCGTAATTTTAGCTCCCATACTCCAATTAGGATGCTTAAGAGCATCCTCCTTGGTCGCATTTTTTATATCATCACGCGTTTTATCTCTAAAAGATCCTCCAGATGCCGTAATAATTAATGACTTAACTTCTCTTTTATCCTCTCCTTGAAGACATTGCCAAATTGCACTATGCTCTGAATCAATCGGATATAGTTCAAGCTTTTTTTCGCGAAGCAAGGCCTTTACCTGATCTCCTGCCATAACAAGAGTTTCTTTATTTGCAAGAGCAATATTTTTACCAGCATTAATCGCCTCTACTGTTGGTTTTAATCCCGCTGAGCCAACCAAAGCATTAACAAGTAATTCATTATCATACTTGTGATATTTTGAAACCTTAAGAAGCCCATCGTCACCGTAGCACGAAATAAAATCAGAGCTTTTTAGTTCTTCCATTTGTTCTTTTGTTCTAAAAGACACAATTTCTGGCTTGAACTCGGAAATTATTTTCTTAGCAAGCTTAGAATCATGGCCAACAGATAAACCAATAACCTTTAAATCATTTGAATATTTTCTAATAACATCAAGGGTTTGTGTTCCAATAGAACCACAAGCCCCTAATAAATATATATATTTCATTATCTTACTTCCTTTTTAGAAAAGAACAAAAATTAATAACAAAGCAAGAGCTGCAAAAATAGCAGAATCTAGACGATCAAGCACGCCACCATGACCAGGGAAAATGTTTCCATAATCCTTTAAACCATATGTACGTTTAAGTTTTGATGCGACTAAATCTCCAACCTGACCTGCTATAGAAATAAAAATACTGATACCAAAAATGGCTATAAATTGCCAAAAGCTATTAAGCTTATCAAAATCGCCCTTCCAAAATACACTTACATCACTGGTATTGCTAAATAGTGTTTTAATTCCGTCTTCATTAAAATATCCCCTAAAGAAAGTACCATAAAAATAAGCAATTGTTGTAGCACATATTACGGCAACTAAAGATCCAATTATCGCACCCTCCCAAGTTTTGTGAGGACTAATTGTAGGACACATTTTATGTTTACCAAATTTAGAACCACCAAAATATGCAAATACATCGGTTAAAATTGTAATCATTAATAAATATACGATAAAACGTAAACCTAAAAATCTTAAAATTGTTAAAGCTCCAAAGCCAAGACCAGTATAGCAAATAGTTGTTAGTGCTTTTCCAACATCGCCACCATCAAAATCATGACAAAATACCATACAAGCAAGTAATGTAATAACGACAACTAAAAACATTGGTAAAAAGCCAATTTCTAGATTAAACAAATGTAAAATATGTGATGACAATGAATCATCTAATCCATTAGTACTTTTTACAAATTTAGCCCATTCTGTTAAGCATGACATATATATCAAAGCCGAAGATATAATAATTATTATTTTAACTCCTAAAGGAAATTTCTTTTGTTGCTCATACAATCTAATCATTTCTGTAGATGCTATTACCGCAAGTACAAGCATTGTTACTTGAAATAAAGGGAATAATTCCTTAACCATTAAAAGGGGAATTAAGATTAAGCATAAAACTGTTCCCGTGATAATTCTTTGTTTCATTATTTTTCCTCCTTAAGCCCACCAAAGCGACGATTACGGCTTTGATATGAGGCAATAGCCTTAAGTAATTCCTCTTCATGGAAATCTGGCCATAAACAATCTGTAAAATAAAGTTCGCTATATGCAAGCTGAAGTAATAAGAAATTAGAAATACGAATTTCTCCACTTGTTCTTATAAGCAAATCAAGCGGTGGTAAATCTTTTGTATATAAATGTTTAAAGATTGTACTTTCTGTTATATCATCTGGATTTAATTTTCCATCTTTAACAAGCATTGCAATTTCTTTTGTTGCATTTTTTACTTCATCTAAAGAACCATAATCAATAGCTAAAACAAGATTTAAGCCTGTATGATTTTTTGTGTTTTCTTCAGCCTCTTCAATAAATTCTAAGAACTGAGGGCTTAATCGATCTCTTCTTCCGATAATAGTTATTTTAATATTTGAATCAAATAAATTTTTCTTATATTTTCTAAAATAACCTAGAGGTTTTGTCATTATAAATTTAACCTCTTTTTCAGGACGAGACCAATTTTCCGTTGAGAAACAATATACAGTCATGCACTTAATACCAATTTTATTAGCATATTTAGCCATATTAATTAAATTATTCGCACCATGAAGATGACCATAAGTTCGAGGCATTAATCTTTTTTTTGCCCAGCGGCCATTTCCATCTAATATAATCGCAATATGATTAGGAACACCTTTTTTAATTATTTCTTGTTCATTCATTTTTTCACCTACTTGTGATTAGTAATTCACTATATACTTTAGCATAAATAAAAGGATATTACAAACAAATTTAAAATAAATACTTTAAAATTCAAAAAAAAGACGCTAACATTAAAAGCTAGCATCTATTTATTATAAAATTAAATATTCATTAATTCTTTGCTCTTAGCATCAGCGATATCTTCAATCTTAGCGATATATTTATCAGTAAGCTTTTGAACATCGTCTAGATATCCTTTTTCTTCATCCTCAGGTAAATCTAGTTTCTTTAAAGCATCATTAGCATCACGACGAAGATTACGAACTGCAACCTTGCCTTCTTCGGCAACACGACCAACTTGCTTAACAAGGTCCTTACGACGTTCCTCAGTCATTGCAGGAAGTACAATACGAATACCAATTCCATCACCTTGAGGGTTTAAACCAAGATTAGCTGCAGAGATAGCAACCTCAATATCCTTTAATGATGATTTATCAAATGGCTTAATATATAATTGATTAGCCTCTGGTGTAGAAATAGATGACATTTGCTTAAGTTGAGTAGGACATCCATAATAATTAACAAATACTGAATCTAGGATAGCAGGATTAGCACGTCCGGTACGAACTTGTGCAAGTTCATGTTCAAATGCTTGAACTGACTTTTCCATTTTTTCTTCTGCTTCCATTAAAATCATATCTGGCATAAATTTAAGCTCCTTTTAATCATTTTTAACAAGGGTTCCAATATGTTCACCCTTAACAGCTTTAACGATATTTCCTGGCTTATTCATATTAAATACAATAAGCTTCATACCATTATCCTTACAAAGGCTTGCGGCAGTTGAATCCATTACAGCAAGATTTTTATTAAGGACCTCACTAAAAGATAGTTCTTCATACATTTTAGCATTAGGATTTTTTCTTGGATCTGAATCATATACTCCTTCAGTTCCATTTTTAGCCATTAAAACAACATCAGCGCCAATTTCAATTGCACGTGTAGCAGCTGCAGTATCAGTTGAAAAATAAGGATTTCCCAAACCACCAGCAAAAATACAAACACGACCTTTTTCAAGGTGACGAATAGCACGACGTCTAATATATGGTTCAGCTACAGCTTGAACCTCAAGTGCACTTAAACAGCGTGTTGGAACACCTGCTTGTTCTAGGGCATTTTGTAATGCTAAAGAGTTCATAATTGTTGCAAGCATACCCATATAGTCAGCCTGAGCACGTTCAATGCCAAGCTCTTCACCGGTTTTGCCACGCCAAATATTTCCTCCACCACAAACAATACCAATTTCGCAGCCTAAATCATAAATTTCCTTAATTTGATTTGCAGTTTCTTTTACTGTTTGAGGATTTATTCCAAAAGAAGTTTCACCCTTTAAGGCTTCTCCTGATAGCTTTAATAACACTCTTTTATGCATATGAACAACTCCTTTTAATTTTTAAAAAAGAGGAGCAAACATGTTGCCCCTCAATAAATTACTTGTTTAGACCAGCTTGAGCAGCAACTTCAGCAGCGAAGTCTACAACTTCTTTTTCAATACCTTCACCTACAGCTAGACGAATGAATGATTTAACTGTTGATTTAGTATGAGAAAGATATACGCTTACTGTTTCATCTGGATTTTTAACAAATGGTTGATCTAATAAGCAGATCTCCTTTAAGTACTTTTGTAAACGCCCTGGAATAATATTGTTTTCAATAATGTTTTCAGGTTTTGGTTTAGCAGCCTTAGCATTTTCATTTAAAGCTTCTGTTAAGATAATTTGTCTTTCACTAGCAAGCTTTTCTTCACTAATATCTGCTTGAGATACATAAGTAGGTTGGTTTGCAGCAATGTGCATTGCAATATCCTTAGCAACAACTTCATCAGCATTGTCAAGAACTGCAACAACAACAATTCTACCACCCATGTGCTTATAAGCACCGAAAATTTGACTATTTTCCTTAGTGATTCTTTGAACACGACGCAAAGAAACCTTTTCACCAATTACAGCAGAATCCTCAAGAATAATATTCTCAAGAGTCTTGCCTTCAACAGTAATGTTTAAAGCTTCTTCAGTATTAGTAGCATCAGATGCACTAATGATTTGTCCAACCTTATCAAGTAAAGCTAAGAACTTATCGTTTTTAGCAACGAAGTCAGTTTCTGAGTTTAATTCGAATAATACGCAATCATTTCCATCAATTACGTATGAGCAAAGTCCTTCAGCAGCTACTCTTGAAGCCTTCTTTTCAGCCTTTGCAATACCCTTTTCACGTAACCAAACGATAGCCTTTTCCATATCACAGTCGCAAGCCTCTAATGCCTTCTTGCAATCCATCATACCAGCCATTGTCCTATCACGTAATTCTTTTACAAGTTGTGGTGTAACAGTCATGGTAATCCTCCTAAATTTTTTTTATTTTTTAATTAGTTAATTATTCAGCCTTAGGAGCCTTAGGAGCGTCCTTCTTTTGATAAGGCTTCTTGAAGCCAGGCTTTCTATCGCCTTGAGGCTTACGAGGACCCTTATTGTCCTTCTTTGGTTGTTCCTTGTTGATTTCCTCAGAAAGGTTTACAGCTTCATCTTCAAACTTCTCAACAACACCACCGTTAGCTTCGATTACTGCGTTATTCATAACCCAAGTAACTAGCTTAACTGCACGAATTGCATCATCATTTGCAGGGATAACATAATCAACATCATCAGGATCACAGTTTGTATCTACGATTCCGAATACAGGGATATTTAACTTACGAGCTTCTAAAATTGCATTGTGCTCCTTACGAGGATCAACAATGAATAAAGCTTGAGGAAGGCCCTTCATATCCTTGATACCACCAAGGTTCTTTTCTAGCTTTTCTCTTTCTTGAGAAATCTTAGCTACTTCCTTCTTAGTAAGCTTTAATTGATCGATAACTCCGTCTTCAAACATCTTATCAAGATCATTTAATCTCTTAATTCTCTTACGAATAGTCTTGAAGTTAGTTAAAGTACCACCTAACCAACGGTTATTGCAGTAATATTGACCACTTCTTTGAGCTTCTTCCTTAACAGCCTCTTGAGCTTGCTTCTTAGTACCTACGAAAAGTACCTTTCCATCGTTCTTAGCGATTTCAAGTAAAGCTGCATAAGCCTTCTCGATTTCATTAGCTGTTTTTTGTAAGTCAATGATATAAATACCATTTCTTGCTGTGTAGATGTACTTAGCCATCTTAGGGTTCCATCTACGAGTTGCATGTCCAAAATGAACACCAGACTCTAATAATTGTTTCATTGAAACTACTGACATATTATTTTCCTCCATTTTATTTTGTTTTTTTACCTCTGCTTTTTTCAACGCTTTGACCTCCACAGAATGTCATCTGCACTGGACGGTGAGCTCCAAAAGCATGTGTATTTTAATGCCTTTAACATTTTAACATTACTAGTTAATAGTGTCAATACTTTTTGTAAAAATAATTTTAAAAATACGAATGATTAATTTTCTACATTTTATATTGTTAAGCATAACTTTCATTAGTTTTCTTAATTGGCTTATTTTTCAACACCAAATTATTGAAATAACATAACTAGCAAACTAGATATCACTATTAAGGACTAGCTCATATGTTTGCTTAATACTACAAATAACATAACTAGCAAACTATATGTGGGGAATTGGTGTTCAAGGTAAAGTTTGCTTAATACTACAAATAACATAACTAGCAAACTATATGTGGGGAATTGGTGTTCAAGGTAAAGTTTGCTTAATACTACAAATAACATAACTAGCAAACTATATGTGGGGAATTGGTGTTCAAGGTAAAGTTTGCTTAATACTACAAATAACATAACTAGCAAACTAAATATTGTAATGCTTCTAATTCTTTACTGTTTGCTTAATACTACAAATAACATAACTAGCAAACACCACGACTATAAATTCGATTTTTATTTTCGTTTGCTTAATACTACAAATAACATAACTAGCAAACGCCTTATCAAAGAATATCCAAAAAATAAATGTTTGCTTAATACTACAAATAACATAACTAGCAAACATACAAATACTCATAGCATTTATAGCACTGTTTGCTTAATACTACAAATAACATAACTAGCAAACTACGAGCATTAGTTAATAGAATTGGTAGAAGTTTGCTTAATACTACAAATAACATAACTAGCAAACTTAGCAATATATGTTGAATTAGGGTTTAAAGTTTGCTTAATACTACAAATAACATAACTAGCAAACAAAACTTGGTATTTAGAATACAGGGGGTAGTTTGCTTAATACTACAAATAACATAACTAGCAAACACATCATAGACGATGGAATTATTTTTTTTAGTTTGCTTAATACTACAAATAACATAACTAGCAAACTTAGCATATACCTTAATAATTCTATCATAGTTTGCTTAATACTACAAATAACATAACTAGCAAACTTAAATTTGATAAGTCAACATTTGATACAGTTTGCTTAATACTACAAATAACATAACTAGCAAACATACTAAAAATACTAATAATACACATTTAGTTTGCTTAATACTACAAATAACATAACTAGCAAACAAGGTATATGATGACAAAATTGAAAGTTTGTTTGCTTAATACTACAAATAACATAACTAGCAAACGATATTATAAATGTATATTTTAATGTTATAGTTTGCTTAATACTACAAATAACATAACTAGCAAACATGTGTTTGTAAATAACTATGGACGTTTAGGTTTGCTTAATACTACAAATAACATAACTAGCAAACATATTCTGAGCCATCTTTTGAATGTATATCGTTTGCTTAATACTACAAATAACATAACTAGCAAACTAAAAAGAAGACATCTCGTACAATCGATAAGTTTGCTTAATACTACAAATAACATAACTAGCAAACGCAAGCCCAGTGCAGCACCATTATATTTTTGTTTGCTTAATACTACAAATAACATAACTAGCAAACTACTAGTAAGCGGTAATGGTAAGTACAAGTGTTTGCTTAATACTACAAATAACATAACTAGCAAACTTATCAAGTACATTGAAAAAACAGGAAATGTTTGCTTAATACTACAAATAACATAACTAGCAAACGGAATTGACATTAATACTTTAATATTAACTGTTTGCTTAATACTACAAATAACATAACTAGCAAACTGATTGTTTGAACACATCTTTGCAATTTGAGTTTGCTTAATACTACAAATAACATAACTAGCAAACCTCAAAACCAATAATTGTGGCTAAACTAGCTATGTATTTATAATTATATTATACACCAATCATCATCAATATTTAAATCATTTTCTTTTCTTAATTCTTCACCACAATATGAAACATCTAATAAAACTAAGTCATTATATAATAATTCTTTTTCTAATAGTTTAATTTCATCATCATTAATAAGAGATAGTAATCCAAAAGAAATGATTATTTTTGTTTTGCAATACATAGAATACAATTTAAAATAATCACATACTAAATTCAAATAATTAGAATAATCTATTTCAGGAAATTTTACATCAAAAGACAACAATAATTTACTGATGTTAAGCTTTTCTTCATATTCAAAGGGATAATCAACATCGTTTAATAAATTATTAAGCATTTCAAAAGATTCCTTTTCTATTTCATTTAGCTTGACAATACTTGAATTAGTAATTTTTTCTTCTAATTCTTTATAAAGACTATTCAAAAGTTTTTTTTCATTTAAACTAATGCAAAATGGATTTTGAATAATCAATCCAAATTTAGATATATCAAAAATTTCATTATTAATACTAAACACAATTTCATCATTTATATTAAATGCTAATTGTCTATAATTATTTTTAGAATTAAATTTTAATTTTTTAAAAGGCAAATCAAATTCAATCAGTTGATTTAATGATTTTATAAATATCTTTTTCACAGAAAAACAACCCTTTCATCAGATGTTAAAACATCTGTCCTACTTTCACCTAAAAGAATTTTCATAGATGAAAATTGTTTTTCAGTTACATTTAATAGCATTATATTCCCATCAGGCGGAACTGACGCTTTTAGTCTATTTGCCACTGTATCTGCCATTTGTTGATCAATTGACATTCTACAATAAACTGATTCCTGTAGCATATAAAATCCATTTGTTTTTATTAATTTTACAAATTTACGATAGTTTTTCCGATCTTCTAGGGTATAAGTCGGCAAATCAAAAAATAGTAATGTACGCATAAATCTATAACTCATAGGTGATAAACCTAATCCTTTCTTCATTTCCAGTTTTAAGATAATTTAATAAATCTTCAACATATAAATGAATTGCATTATCTAATATTATTTCTTTTCCATTATATTTAACTTTCATTGATAAAAGATTAATATACTTTTCTTTATAATCAGCTTCATTAACTATTTCTTTTATTACTAGCGAATCAATTAATGGTCTTAAGGGTTCAATGAAATCACAAGATAAATTAAACGGATTTGATTCGCCAATATGATGAACACCGAGTTCAGTTAAGTAGCCCAATGACTTTATTTCTCTATTAATTGATGATAAAACAATCGAATATCCATAATTTAATGCTCGATTAATAAACCCATCCAAATCTCTATTAAATTCATTTCCAAATAATGCATTGAAATAGACTTTAGCACTATGTCCTTCTCTATTTGATATATCACCATTATCAACATTCATGGCATATCTTAACAACATATCATAAGATTCAATTTTGTTTTTATAAAATAAATTTTTGGCCTGATTTTGTATCTTCTCAATTATTATTAATTGCCATAATCTATTTTTATACACTTCGGAAAAAGACATTTGATCCTTTATTTTTCGATAAGAATAATAGTTATTATAGTAGCCTATCATTTCTCCTACTGGATTATGTCTATCATCTGTAAATATTATCTTAATTTTTTTATCAATACATTCTGCAATTAAGCTTGAAGTTAGTGTTACTTGAGTAGAATTTATAATTATTATCTTTATCTCATCAAGTAACACCTTAGTATTAATTGTATCCCTTCTACATATTAAATAATTTAGTGAATATTCAAGCTTACATCGATTATTAATGACAATTGTCCTAAATGCCATTATTTAACCTCATACAAGATTTCTTCATAATAGCCTGTAATTGATTGCCATATAAACTTCATTCCTGATTTTAATTTCTTGCTAATTAAAATGGTTCCACTATTACCCGACAAATGAATCAATCGTAAATCAGCATTTTTTCTTTCATTCGTCTTTAAGATTTGAAGTAAATTATTACATATTGTTATAAAATTTTCAATTGAATACTCAATAGAACAATCAATATTATTTACTATATTTTGGATTATAGAGAAACTATATATATCCTTAGAATACATTGTTTTTATTTCTTTCAACAAATTTACTAATTCAGTTTTTTCTAAAAAAATCTCTTCATTATTTTTTCCACGTGCTGGTGAAACAATAATTTTTTCATTATCTTTAGCCATTAAAATACCTAATTTTTTATTATTTAAATACTTATCAATATTTTTTATTGTTATCATAGCTTTTTTACTAAAGAATCTATCTTGAATATTTTGAAGCACATATTGATTTCCTGATTTACCAGTAATAATATACTTAAGAGAACCATCCTGAATAACAACATTAGCTTTAATATTATAATTTACAACTTTATAGGAAGTATATTTTTGATATTCATCTAATGACGCAATATACTTATCAATATCTTTTTCAATTTTATTATTATCCCCACAAGCAGTCTTAGGAATTGCTTCTAAAATAGTATCTATTCCTTTTTTACTTTGAGCCTCTATGATAACATATCTACTAAATTTGTTTGATATTATACCACCATATTTTTTAACATCAACTCGTGGAGTTGTGATTTGGAATGGAACCGCATTTTCACCTTTTTCCTTAGGTAAAATTGTTACTTTACTATACATTTCATTCGGATTATAAGTCCTTATTGTTTCAGTTATATCAAAACGATGATATAAATCCTTTTCAATTCTTCTTATATCTTCTTTTTTATCCCAAATAATTTTACCATTCGCCTTTAATATATCACGTTTTGTAAAAATTTTTGATGGGTTAAGTGATTCACCTTCGTTTTCAATTCTTGCAATATCACTAAATTGATAAAATCTTCTTGAAGTATAATACTTATTCAAAATGCCACCAACAACTACATTTAAATATGCATCATGGGCATGATGAAAATTATTTGCAGTTCTTGACTTAACTAAACCAAATGTATGCCTGAAATCACTTACATTTTCACCTTTTGAATAAATGATATTCTTTTCATCAACTTCATAATATTCTTTTAATAGTTTTATAAGTCCCATTACAGATTGATTAGTACTAACTAGTTGCCTATTAACAAAACCATCTAATTCATCTTTTGACATTTCCTTTTGAATTAATCTGCGATATTTTTCTTTTGAAATTAATTCTAATGATAGTAATTTTTTATAAAACTGTTGTGCCTTAGGATTTAAAACATTAGCCTCAAATAAGAATTTATCCGTTTTAGCCGCATTCTTTTTCTTATCAACTAAAACACGATTACTCAAGGAATCATCCTTAATAATAGATTGTGGATAAATATGGTCAATATCATAATGATAATTATTAGTTAAATCACTTATATCAATATCTTCAAGTGAATACATGCACTTTCCCAATTGAGTGAAATAAAAATACAATATATCAGATTTCAAATTGTCCTTATTACTTTCAAGTTCATTTTTCAATCGTTTCATATCGATATTATATGCCATTGCTAGTTCTTCACAACTACTATATATTTTCTTTATCTTATCATATCTTGAGCTTGTTGTCTTACCTTTGTTTTTATCCTTATTTGTACGAGTAACTTCCACATAATATTCATCAATTTTCTTGTGGAAAATACGCTCAATCTCTTGAATAATAGAACATGTTTGAATTAAAGCTCGCTTAAATGAAGGTGAAATCACTAAATTTTCTGCAATATAATCTCGAGCACACAAATAACTATCATTTAAACTATTTTTTCTATTATATTCATCAATAGCATCAATTAAACGATATCCATCTAGATATAGAATTTCTTGTAAATTAAGATTAGTCTTACGCATAACCTCAATTACATTACCTTTAATTTCTCCTGTTTGATTATCAACGATTTGAAGCCCTACAAGTAAATTTTTTGATAATCTGCCATATCCTTTATAGTTTAATCCCTTTATTTGTTTTATCCTATCGTTATTTAATTTATACACTTCTTTAAGACGATTGCCTAAAATAGATTTATCCTCAAAAATCGTGATATCTTTAATAATATTTTCAATCATTTCTTTATTATCATTAAAGTTTTTCCCAAAGATTTCCTTCATTTTAATATACGAAGCCATATTACATGTAACCTCTGGTAATTCTTTTTCAGTTGTTGTTAAAGCATCCGCATTATAATTTGCCTTTATAAATTCAATTATATCTTTTTTAGTTGGTTGTTTTTTTGTCAAGAAAACCTCATTAAAAATTTTAGACTTCATTATAGGATCAATTGATTTACCATTAATAGAAATTTTGTTTAAATATGATAGACATGAATATTCGGAAAAAATCAAGGAATTCTTAGGCAAGCAATAATCATTATCACCTTTTAGATAAGTACACTTATTTTGCATACGTAAAATAAATTTTTCTGCTGTTTCATCAAGCTTTACTACTTTATCAAAATTCCATGGATAAATTTTCTCATCTTCTCTTACAACCCATGAATACTTAGATTCTTTATTTAATGGTCCCACATAATATGGAATTTTATATTTAAATGTTAATATTATTTTTTGTTTAACTGAATAACCATCTTTTATTTCTTTTAAAAATGGATAATATTTTTCTTGATTATTTAAAATGTTTTTTAATTCTTTTAAATGAAGCTGCATTGGAAATGCACCATTTTGATTAGAGTTTTGCTTTAAAAGAAATTCATTATTATCCATTTTATCAATGAAATACTTAATTTCCTCTTGAGCTTTTGTATCTTTAATATTATTAAGTTTTTGCTTTAAATAACCATAAAATTCTTCTCTTGAAGCATGTTTAAAACGTTCAACCTTATTTTTTCTAAGTTTATTAAAGCCAACATAAGCTACATAATTTGCTAGTTTTTCATCTCTTATTTTAAATATCTCGTTATATTGGTCTTCAGAATATTTTTTAAAGAATTCTTTTAGTTTTTTCAAATCTTCATTATGTTCTTTATACATCTTTACCATTGATTCGGAAATTGTTTTAGAATTAGATAAAATTTTGTTGATAAAATAGAAATCCGAAATTCCTTTTATTCTAATAATCATTTCTAAAACACTTTTAATCTCAGGTGCGACGCTAATAGCTTCTTCAACTTGACCTTCAAGTTCTTCTGAGCCTAGACTGATTTCTGTTTTAGGGTATTTACTATTCTTTATAACTGATAAATTTGAAATATTAACTTTTGCACTACCACTAATAAAAGGAATAACTAATTCATTATAAATTGACTTTTTGCTTACATTAAACAAATCTAATAATTCCTTCTTCTTATTAGCAATTCCTTTTGTTTCCATTAAAGTTTTTTTAATCCCTTTGAAAAAATCATCATTAATATTTTCTATTTTATCGAAATATTCAGCTGAATAATCCTCATTATCTTCCAATTCATTTGATAGTTCATCTAAAATATCATTAAAGTCTAAAAAGAATTGCTTAATAGAGGTATAATCACTTGTTGAAAATTCCTCACCAGGATACAAAAAATTTCCTCTATATTTTATAATATGAGCTATTGCAAGATAAACCATTCTAATATCAAATTTTTTGTCCTCTTCCTGCATAGCTTTTCTTAGATGATATATGGTTGGATATTCTAAATAAAAATCCTTATCAGTATATTCTGATGTAAATAAATTATATGTATTTTTATTTTTCTTATCTTCTTTATAGTAAAAAGAATCGTCTAGACGTTCAAAGAAAGTCGGATCAATATCACAAATTTCCTTTGTGAAAAAAGAACGCAAAATTTCCATTCTTTCCTTACGACGCAATAATCTTCTTCTTGATTTCCTATAAGAACCTCTATCCTTAGCAGTTTCAGCCTCATCAAACATTCTTACACCCCAAAAGGTATGACCATTTTTCTTAATAAGTTTATTATTTTCATCTAATAGAGCATATCCTACAGAGTTCGTTCCAATATCTAACCCTAGACGCAATTTCTTCAAAGTTTCATCATTATTTTTCATTTTAACCCTCCTAAACAATTGACAAATATGTGTTATTACACTATAATC
>ULWY01027933.1_pt1 | contig 20358 bp, 17 predicted proteins | sample 1960761 | NCBI WGS metagenome assembly ULWY01 (sample SAMEA4835824, study PRJEB28245) | human gut metagenome | biome: gut microbiome; material: fecal sample | place: Denmark | collected 2008 | reverse complement strand
AGCCGCTCGGCATATCCGCGATATTCGGGATAAACATCCGCTATTTTTTTCAAAGCATCCGCCGCCTTTGAGAGCAGATAGGATGCCGTTATGCCCTTTTCGTTCCCGTATATGGCGCGAAGCGCCGTATCGGTCTGTTTTTTTATTACCTCAAGGCTTGAGAGCCGCTTTTTTTCCGTAAGCAGCTTTTCCTCCTCGCCGGGCTTCAGCCTGAGCGCGGAGATATCCTTTATCTGATATTCAAGCATATCGCGGAGCTGGTTCAGCTCTTTTTCATCGCGCGAGATATTTTTTATCTCGCCGCGCACCTTGCCAAGCTCTGCGTATATCTCACCGTACCTTGAAAGAAGCTCCTCGGAATGAGCCGCGGCGTCAAGCATTTCACGCTGTGCCGCCGGGTCGGTGAGTCTCAGATTTTCATTTTGTCCGTGTATCGACACAAAAAGCGCGCCGACGCGTTTCAGCACCGCCTGTGTGACCGCTCTGCCGTCGATGCGGCAGGTCGATCTGCCGTCGCCGGAAAGCGTTCTTTCGAGGCATATTTCGCCGTTTTCGGGTGTGACGCCAAGCTCGTACAGCTCTGCGGCGATTTTTCCCTCTATGCCGTCAAACACCGCTGACACGCACGCGCGAGACTGTCCGGTCCGCACAAGCTCACGCCCGGTACGGTTGCAAAGCAAAAAATTTATACTGTCGATAACTATCGATTTACCGGCGCCGGTCTCGCCGGTCATGGCGGTAAATCCGCCCTCCGTCTCAAGGTCGAGCGTACGGATGACGGCTATATTTTCAATGTGAAGCGATCTCAGCAAAAGCCGCACCTCCCTCCGATTTGATCATACGGCGCTTCAGACTGATTTCAAAAGCGTTTTTATGCGCTCGCTGAGCGATTTTGAAGAATCCAGCCCGCGCGTTACGATAAATATCGTATCGTCTCCCGCGACACTGCCGAGAATATCGTTTGTCTCTATTGCGTCAAGCCCGGCGGCAACTGCATTTGCAAGCCCCGGAAATGTTGAAAGCACTATGATATTTCCCGAATAATCCACCTTTTTTATCGACTCTATCAGTGCGGAATTAAACTTGAAGCTGCCGGCGTTTTCCTCCGGCTTGGGGAGCATGTACTTGTATGTTCCATGCCCTGTCGGGACCTTTGAGAGCTTGAGCTCCTTTATGTCGCGGGACACGGTCGCCTGAGTGACCTTATAACCCTCGCGGTGCAAAAGCTTTATAAGCTCCTCCTGCGTTTCTATCTCGCAGTGCTCGACAAGGCTGATTATCTTTTCCTGTCGTCCGGTCTTCATTATTATCACACATACCTTTCCATGTCGTTATATTACGCTCATTTTACGTCGGAAGGTGCCGTAGAACGAGTCCTCCCTCAGTCTTACTATCCCTGCCGATCTGTCCGCACGCGTGATACGCACCGATTCACCGCGTGCGAGCTTGATGTTGACTCTGCCGTCAACGGTAAGGAACAACGCAGGCTCGCGCTGGCACACGTTGACTATCTCAAGCTTTGCGCTGTCGGGAAAAACTATCGGCTTTGCGCAGACCGAGTGTGCGCATATCGGCGTGATGCATATACCGCCAAGGCGCGGGTCGAGCACCGGTCCGCCGGCGGAAAGCGAATATGCCGTTGAGCCGGTGGGTGTTGCGGCAATAAGTCCGTCCGCGCGGTATGAAGCCACCGCCCTGCCGCCCTCGCGCAGCTCGATATCCACGATACGCGCCACGGCTCCGTTTGACACCACTGCATCATTGAGCGCACGCGCTATATATAGTCTGCGCCGCTCGCCGTTTTCGGGACGTCCCATGACCTCGACATTCAGCATAGAATGCTTCTCGACAGTGTATTCGCCGCTGTAGAGGCGGTCGATGAGGTCAAGCTCGTCAAGCTCAAGCTCGCACAGGAAGCCGAGCCTGCCCTTGTTTACTCCGAGCACCGGAATATTGCGCGCCGCTGCACGCCGCGCAGCCTCAAGCACCGAGCCGTCGCCGCCTATCACGGCTACCAGCTCCGCGTTTTCGTAAAGCGTATGCGCAGCCACATATCGCGGCGTAAGCCCTGCGGCTTCAAAGCCGCACTTGCCGCGTGCCGAAAGGTCGAGCATAAGAGACGCTCCGTGAGCGGCAAATGCGCTTGCAACGGCACGCGCTGCCTCGGCTTTTTCGGATATATTGAAATTTGTTACCAATGCGACCCTTGAAAACTGCACAGCACCCTCCATTGCACATCGCGCCATTGGCGCGGATAATTCTTATTTCCCGGTCGTTGCGGCACGGCGGAAATGAGCAAGATACTCGGTATTTCCGTCGCCGCCCTGTATCGGCGAAGTTATGACACCGCAGCATTTAAGTCCAACGGCGTCCGCGGCGGTGCGGACGGCTGTAACGGCACGCTCACGTGCCGCAGCCGAGCGGACGATCCCGCCCTTGCCTACGTCCGCCCTGCCCACCTCAAATTGAGGCTTTATAAGGCTAACAAGCTCCCCGCCGTCGCGCAGCAGCGCCGGTATGACGGGAAGAATAAGCGTCTGCGAAATAAACGAAACATCCATGACAGCGATGTCGTATCCTGTGCCGACCTCGGCGGCGGAAAGATAGCGCGCATTCATTCCTTCCAACGAACGCACCCTGCTGTCTGCCGCAAGCCTTGCGGAAAGCTGACCGTGACCGGAATCTACCGCCGTGACCTGCGCGGCGCCGCGCGAAAGAAGGCAGTCGGTGAATCCACCGGTGGATGCCCCGATATCAAGCGCCCGCAGACCGCAGACGGATATCCCGAATGCGTCAAGCGCCGCTTCGAGCTTCAGCCCACCGCGGCTGACATATCTTGTCTCGGGTGATACTTCGATCTCGACAGATGCGGGATCGGTGTCGTCCGGCAATTCGCATGACGGCTTTGATACCGTTTTGCCGCCTACGCGCACGCATCCGCCCTCTATCAGCTTTTTTGCAGTCTCGCGACTTGCCGCAAGTTGATTTTGGGCAAGAAAAACATCCGCTCTCATTGTTTATTTTCTGCGTCCGAGAAGCCACTCGGCAAGCATCACGAGCTGCTCGCTGCCGCTGTAACGCCCGATCGCCGCGACCGCTCCGTCTGTAACGCGCCGCGCTTCGGCTCTCGCCTCCGCGGCGCTCATAAAGCTGAGATATGTTGTTTTGCCGTCGCGCACGTCGGAGCCGACCGTCTTGCCAAGCTCCTCTGCGGTGCTTTCGGCATCAAGAACATCATCTATTATCTGGAATGCAAGACCTATGCCATACGCATATGTCCGCGCCGCTTCCATTCTTTCATCGCTGTCGGGTACTCCCGCGGCAATGCAACCAAGACAGGTGCTGACGCGCATAAGCTCACCCGTCTTTTTTGAATACAGCGTGCGGAGGCGCTCAAGAGATATAGCCTCCGTCTCCGCCGCCATATCCATTATCTGCCCCTCTATCATGCCGATCGCGCCTTCTCCGATAAGAAGTCCGGCGCGGCGTGCATCGCCGGCGCTGACATACTGATTGCCGAGCGCGGTAAGGAGCGAGCGCACCTCGAGCGAGTCGCCCGCGAGCAGCGCCGTAGCCTCGCCGTGTACCTTGTGATTGGTCGGTCTGCCGCGCCGCATATCGTCGTCGTCCATGCACGGCAGATCGTCGTGTATGAGCGAAAATGTATGCATCATTTCAACGGCGCACGCAAACGGCATCGCCGCCGCCTCGCTGCCGCCGAAAAGACGGCAGAATTCAAGTGTGAGATAGGGTCTTATCCGCTTGCCGCCCGCCATAAGGCTGTAAAGCTCGGCGCCGTAGAGCGTATCGTTTTCGGCATCCTTCGGATAATACCCGCGCAGTGCCGCCGCGGTCTTTTCCGCCGCAAGGCTCAGACTGCCTACTATGTCCGCTTTGTTTTTTTCATCAGGCATTGCTTTTCCTCAGCTTTCCGCGCCTGTCAGGACCTTGACACGGCGCTCGGCTTCATCGAGCTTTCCGGAGCAGACTCTCACAAGAGCCACTCCCTCCTCGTACAGCTTCATCGATTCCTCAAGCGATGTTTTACCGTCCTCAAGTGCGCGCACGACTGCTTCAAGGCGAGTCATTGCCGCCTCAAAGGTGATGCTCTCCTCCTTGGCGGCGCTCTTCTTTGCGCGCGGCTTTTTCTCCGCCGCGACATCGCCTTCGTTTATAATTACGTTATCCTTATCCATTCTTTTTCTCCGTTACCTCATCGACCGTAGCCGACACGTCTCCGTCGCGCATCGAAAGCCTTATCCTGTCGCCGGGCGTAAGACCTCCGACATCGGTTATCACTTTTTTCCCGTCCCCGGAATGCACTGCGGCATATCCGCGCGAGAGCACAGCCAGCGGGTTCATCGCATCGAGCGCCGCAAGAACTGCCTCAAACCGCGAACGCGATGCGCGCAGGCGTGATGACCAGACATTTCCGAGGCGTTCCTCGCTCATGAGCAGAGCCGTGCGGCGCATATCAAGCATAAATGAAGGATCGGTCAGCGAGCGGCGCGATGCGAGCGCCGCAAGGCGTGTTTTTTCATGCTCGAGCTTTGCGCCGAGCAGTGATGAGAGCCGCGCGCCGACGTTTGAAAGCTGTACGCCGAGTCGAGCCGAATCCGGCACGGCAAGCTCTGCCGCGGCAGACGGTGTCGGCGCTCTGAGGTCGGCAACAAAGTCCGCTATCGTAAAATCGGTCTCATGACCTACCGCGCTTATTATCGGGATATGCGACGCCGCTATCGTGCGTGCCAGCTTTTCGCCGTTGAACGCCCAAAGATCCTCTATCGAGCCGCCTCCGCGCCCGATTATCAGCACGTCGGGAGCGCCTTCGGTCATGCGGTTGAAATATTCTATGCCCGACATCACCGATGCCTCCGCGCCCTCGCCCTGCACGAGCGCCGGGTAAAGCGTGACTTCGGCATACGGGAAGCGCCTGCCGAGGATATTCAGTATATCCTGTATCGCCGCGCCTGTCGGCGAGGTGACGACTCCGATACGCTCCGGATATTTCGGGATCGGCTTTTTGTGCGAAGCGTCAAACAGCCCCTCGGTTTCAAGCCTTGCCTTAAGCTGTTCAAAGCGCAGATAAAGCGCGCCCGCGCCGTCCGGGATCATATCGGTGACGTATATCTGATACTGTCCGCTCTTGACATATGACGAAACATGCCCGAAAAGCACCGCCTTCATGCCGTTTTCCGGCACAAAGTCAAGGTGTGAGGCATACGAGCGGAACATCACGGCGGCGATACATCCGCCGTCATCCTTAAGCGTAAAATAAAAATGCCCCGTCTGGTAGTGGTTTTTAAAATTTGATATTTCTCCCCGCACCGCAACGGCGGCAAGCACATCGTCGGTATCAAGGAGGGTCTTTATATATTCGTTGAGCGCCGTGACCGACAGCGCCTCTATGCGTCCGCCGTTATCCAAGACGCTCACCCATATACATATGTCTGCAAAGGAGCGCCGTTCCCGCCGCGTTGTCGGCGGAAAAGCAAGGCTCCGCAAACCGGCAATCGCCCAGTGCCTCAAGATGTGCGCGGATACGCCGGTTGCTCATCACGCCGCCGGCAAAAACTATCGGCAGTTTGCCGTATACCTCGCGTGCGTCACGCGCCATCTGCGCAAGGACGGCGGCGATATAGTCCAGCAGATATGCCGCTATATCGCACGGCGGCACGCCGTCGGAAAGCAGCTTTTCGGTCTGGTTCTGCACGCCCGAAAGATTGCAAACGCAGTCCTTAACGGGGAGATGCGAGAATTTATACTTCTTTTCCGATTGCTCCGCCAACTTTTCAAGCGCCGGTCCGCACGGGAAGCGCAGACCGAGCATGACTCCGGCGCGATCGACCGCCTGACCTGCGTTGAGATCCCGCGTGCCTCCGATGACCGAGACCGAGAATGCTCTGCCGGCATCGGCGCCGGGCGCTACGAGCAGCACCTCTGTCGTACCGCCCGAAACATGGAAGGCGATATGCCGCCCGCCTATCAGCGCCTGCGAGCCGGACGAATAAAGCGCCGCCATTATATGACCGTTCTGATGAGAAACCCGGTAAAGCGGAACGCCTGCGGCATCCGCCATTGCGGACGCGGCTGCAACGCCGGTCAGGAAGCAGGGCATATACGAACCCTCCGCATCCCGCGGAGTCGCCGACACGCCGAACGCCGCTATCTTCTCCCCTGCAAGCTCGCCGCCAAGCGCCGCGCGCAGGCGCGCGGTCACGAGCGGCAGATTACGCGTGTGTGCAAACACCGCGTCCGACTGCCGCAAGCCGCATGCGCCGTCAGCCACCGGGAGCGGCTCCTTGAAGTTTGCGACCACCTCTCCGCCGTCGTTGCAAAGTGCAAGGGACGTTGTGTAGTTGCTGGTGTCAACACCGCAAAAAAGCATTATTTATCACCTGCGGACCCGTCCGTTTTGCTTTTCATAACGGCATTGAGTATACCGTTTACAAACGGGCGCGCCTTTTCGTCATCGTATTTTTTAATTATCTCGACCGCCTCGTTGACAGCAACGCTGTCCGGAACGTCGGTAAAAAGCATTTCATACACGCCCATTCTGAGCACCGCGCGTGAAACGCCGGAAAGCCGCTCGAGCTTCCAGCCGCGTGCGTTTGCGCTTATGGCGGCGTCTATCTCGTCGATATGTTCAACGGTGCCGAAGTAAAGCCCGCGCACAAAATCGTCGTCGGGCAGACCGCGCACCTCCTCTGCCGTCTCGTATATCGCGGCGGCATCGGCATCGGTGCGGAAGCCGTATTCAAAAAGAAGTTCGACCGCGTTTTCTCTTGCTTCTCGTCTTGTCATGTTGTTCCTTTCAGGACAGGGAAACGTGTCCCGAAAAGCTCTTCCGGCTAAACACGCATTCCACGCCATTATACTAATATATTATACTGTAAAAATGCTAAAAGTCAACACCGGAATGAATATTTCTTTGAATATTCATCATTTTTATTCACTGCGCGGCATATATATCAGTGACAACGCCGACAAACGGCAAGCAACCGGAGGGCACATTTCATTGAAGCAACGGATATGTATTCTGCTGGCAGGCATCATCTGCCTCGGACTGAACCTGTGGAACAGCAACGGCACGGCGGCGCCGTCGGACGGAGAAGCCGTGACCGCGTACCTTGACGCCTCGGCATCCGCCGCGGGGAGCGACAACGGCATATACGCCGAGGGAAACATAAAATACATTGAATTCACGCCGACAGCCGCCGCGCTTCGCGCGGCATCCGACTATGACATAAAGACGCACGGGACCGAAAAGTTCATAAGTTGGATCGACCTGCTTGCGGTCTGGGCGGCGAAAAACGGCGGATCATTTGACGGCTTCGGCGTCAAAAAAATGAACGAGCTTGCTGAAAAGATACTTTCCGCCGGCGCGGCGAATGCCGCCGGGAACACAAAGCTGTACGATTATTACCGCGAGGCGTACGGCGCGGTACTTGGCGGGATGCTTGGCGACTACGCCGCGGTAAGCCGCGCCGAGGACGGCAGCGAAACGACAGAAAGCCTTTACGGTGTGCGCGCCTTCTCGCCGCTCGCATCCGGCTGGTGGTACACGGACTACGACGATTTCGGCGCGTCACGGTCCTTCGGCTACCGCCGCCGTCATCTCGGGCATGACATGCTCGGCAGCGTCGGAACGCCGGTCATAGCCATGGAGAGCGGCTATGTTGAAAGCTGCGGCTGGAATGTTTACGGCGGTTGGCGCATAGGCATACGTTCATTTGACGGAAAAAGATATTACTATTACGCTCATCTGCGGCGCGGGCACCCGTACTGCGACATTTACGAGGGCAAAATAGTGGATGCCGGCGAGGTGATAGGATATCTCGGAATGACGGGATACAGCACGAAGGAAGACAAAAACAATATCGACACGCCTCATCTGCACGTGGGGCTTGAAATAATTTTCAAGCCCGAGCAAAAGGACGGCTACAATCAGATATGGGTCGATATGTACGCCATAACATCATTTTTATCGGATAAACGCGCGGGGACGTTCAATGATGAAGCCGCAGGTGAGCGTGTATCGCGCATACATTACATTTATCCGGAAACTCCGGACTGAAAATTTTCACTTTAGCTATTGAAATAAAGTCCGAAATGTGGTAAAGTATAAGGTAAAGAGAAAAAACTCGTGCGCGCAGCCCCCTGCCGCGGAACACGAAAGAACGGACTCCGCAAAAATGAAAAAAACATTACTCAAGATACTCACCCGCACATCGGCATACTATACCGCCACAGCGGGACTTTACAGCTTTGTTATATTCGCAATGTACTCAAGCGAGGAAAACGGCGCGATACTCTCGGCAAAAAGGATCTTCCTTTTGCTTCCCTTCTGCCTTTGCTTTGCCGCCGCAAACACCGCGCTCGCCTCAAAAACGCTGCCGCGCGGGCTCGGATATCCCCTGCACTGCGCCGCAACGATGCTCGGCATATACCTTTGCGTGCTGTTGCCCGCAGGCATGGAGAGCCGCCAGCGGCTCGTGGGCTTCATGACCGCGCTTGTGATATACATCGCCGCGATGGTCGTTTACGCGCTGATCGCAAAGCACGTAAAGAAGACTGTGACCGAGGAAAAGAACTTCCGCAGTCAATCGGCAGACAAAGCGAACAAGAGCAAAAACGAAAACGAATAAAAAACAGATGGGCTGTTAAAAAACTCAAGACGAGTTTTTTAACAGCCCAAAGCTTATTATTCGGTATATTTCTCCGCCTGGAGCCTGAACATGGCGGCGTACTTGCCGTCCATCTCCATCAGCTCATCGTGAGAACCGGATTCGATAAGACTGCCGCTGTCGAACATATAAATGCGGTCAGCCATTCTCGTGGTCGAAAGCCTGTGCGAGATAAAAATGACCGTTTTGCCGGCGGCATATTCAAGGATCGAGCGGTTAAGCTCGTATTCGGCGATGGGGTCGAGCGCCGACGACGGCTCATCCATGATGATAAGCTCGTAATCGCGGGCAAAAACGCGCGCAATGGCGACCTTTTGTCCCTCGCCGCCGGAAAGATTCGTTCCCTTTTTGTCGAATTCGCGCGTCAGCGTAGTATCGACGCCCTGTTCAAGCGTTGCGAGCTTTTCGGAGAATCCCGCCTTGTCAAGCGCGGAGATAACGGTCTCGCGGTCCTTCTCCGGGTCATAATCGCCGTTCATAACGTTTTCGGCGATGCTTGCGGCATATATCTTGAAGTCCTGGAACACGACGCCGATCTTTTCGCGGTATGCGTCAAGGTCATATTCGCGTATGTCCCTGCCGTTCATGAGTATCTGTCCAGACGTCGGATCGTAAAGACGCATGAGAAGCTTGATGAGCGTCGTCTTGCCCGCGCCGTTGTAGCCGACGATGGCGATCTTCTCGCCGCGCGAGAGCGACAGCGAGACATTTTTAAGCGCCTCGGCGGACGATTGCTCGCCCTCAGGCTTTTCCCAGTCGGCGTTATGCCACTCATACTTCGGTTTATCCGAGAAATCGTATGTGAAGGTCACGTCGCGCAACTCGAGCGACGAAAATTCCGGAACCTCCGCCTCGCCGGTTTTGATCTTCGGCTCGTAGGCAAGAAAGCCGTAGTATTTTTCAAGGAAAAGCGAGTGCTTAGGGAATTTTGCCGCCTTTTCAACGAAGTCCGTCACCTGCCAGCGGATGCTCCATATAACGCTGACGCTCGCGGCAAACGCGCCGACGAGCACCAGCCCGCTCTCCAGCTTGCCGAACATATAGAAAAGCACACCGAACTGCAATCCGGCGGAAACAGACATCCACCCGATACCGTAGAGCAAAAACCACCTCATGCCGTACTTTTTTGCGAGCTTTACAGATTTTTCCGTATTCTCATCGTAATCGCGCATTAGCAGATCGGTCACTTGGCTCGTCCTTATTTCCTTTGCATGGTCCTGAAGCTGAAAAACACGGTTTATGTAGTTTCTCACACGGTTCAGCGGTTTCCAGTACTTTTCCTGCTCAAAACTCCATCGGTTTCTTGTCTGATTTATCAGAACGCACAGCACAGACGCCGCGAAAATGGCTATCGCCACCGGAACGTCTATCGTAAGCATTACGGTGATGAGCGTTGACATACTCACAATGCGCGTGACGAGCTTGCCGATATCGTCTATGACTTCATCGGAGCGCTTGTTTGCCTCATCCATCGCCCATACGAAATCGTTGTAAAACTCGGGGTCGTCGTAGCAGGCGACATCCATGCGGTATGCCTTAAGAAACAGCTCGCGCTGAAGCTGCACATCCAGCTTTTGCTTTGACCACGGCTTGAAAACATAGAAATATATCCAATGGAGCGCCGCCGTGGACAGGTTCCACACAGCCATAAGTGCGATCAGGAAGGCAACGTCTCCGAACTGTGCCCCTTCATCGATCGCGTTGAACAGCTTTACGGTGAACACCGTATCCGCCGATTGGCAAAGACCGTAAATGACTCCCATCAGTATATTGCCGATAAGGTAATCGGGTCCCAGACGCGCAACCTTGGAGATGATGCCGAAATTGTTCTTCATTATACGCGCAAGAGACTGCTTCGGCGTTCCGTCGCGGCGCATTTTCACTTTCTTTGCATTTTCCGCTGTCATCACGCATCAGCCTCCTTTCCAAGGTAGTTCTCGGCTTGCAGTCTGAACATCTCGGCATACTTGCCGCCCTTCTCCATCAGCTCGCGATGATTTCCCTCCTCGGTTATCCTGCCGCCGTCCATAAGGAATATACGGTCGGCATCGACCGCCGACGAAAGACGGTGCGAGATGAATATCACCGTTCTGCCCTCCGCCGCCTTCATCATGTTTTCAAACATGGTGTGCTCCGCTATCGGGTCGAGCGCCGAGGACGGCTCGTCCAGTATTATCACCGGAGACGTGCGTGCAAAGGCACGCGCCAGGGCTATCTTTTGCTGTTCGCCGACCGAAAGATTGGCACCGTGATCGTCAAATTCACGCGTGAGCGTTGTTTCGATGCCGCGATCGAGCCGCGCTACACGCTCATAGGCTCCGCTTTCGCGCAGCGAATGCTCGACAAGCTCCGCGTCTCCCTCCTTCGGCATACGCAAAAGCACGTTGTCGGCAACCGACATAGAAAACATTTTGAAATCCTGAAATACGCAAGCGTATTCATCGCGGTAGGAGTCGAGCGTGTAATCACGTATATCCTTGCCGCCGAGCTTCACACTGCCGCCCGTGGGGTCGTAAAGGCGCAACAGCAGCTTGACGAGCGTGGTCTTGCCGGAGCCGTTCTGCCCGACGAGCGCGATCCTCTCACCCGCGCCGATGTGTAGCGATATCCCGCGCAGGGTATCGTCCTCGGCGCCCTCGTAACGGAAGGTAACATCCTCAAGGTCGATATCGGCGCAACTTTCGGGCGCGGGGACGGCATTTTCGCCGTCCTTTATCTTCGGCTCGTAGTCAAGGAAATACCGCACGTCCTCAAGGAAGAGAGCGTGCTCGCCGAACTCGGCAAAGGTCGTTACGAGGTTGCTGAGGCAGTAGGAAACGACCGAGATGGAGTTGAGGACCACGATGCAGTCGCCTATGGTCATACCGCCGTCAGAGAGCGTGCGCCAGACGGCGTAAAGCGTTGCGCCGAGCACCGTCACGACAGACATACCGATGTCAAGTATGTAATCCGCCAAAGCGCGCTTCCAGCCGTATTTGCGTATCAGCGCGCAAAAATCGCGCCGCGCCCGCTCAAGCTCGCCGAGCATGCGCGTGTGCATATCGCCGAGCCGCATCTCCTTGGCATATTCGTTGAGATAAAATGTGCGGCGAACATATTTCTGCCGCCGTTCTATCGGCTTGCGGTCGGTGATGTGATCGTGCTTGAGCTTGTTCTTCCAGCTTCGCACAAAGCCGAGCAGCAGCGGCAAAAGCCCGAAAATTATCAGCACCGGGTCAATGGCAAAGAGCAAAAAAGAGTTGCAGAGCAGCGTCACCGTGCGCCAGATGAGGTCATCGAGCGTACTCATGACCTTCATCACACGGTTAAACGCCTCGTCCATCGCCTTTACATATTTGTCGTAAAACGACGGAGTTTCATAACAGGAAAGTTCGACCTGCGACGCCTTAATGAACAGCTTGCGCCGCATGGCGGCGTCGATCTCTTGGTACTTTCCGGCTGATAAGACATTCCAGTAGTAGTTGTTTGACACATTGATAGCGAGCGTTGCCACCGCGATCACGGAAAGATAAATTATCACATTTCTCCTCGGCTGACCGCTCTCGACGCCGTTAACGATCATGCGTATAAGAAACGAGCCGCTGAGAAAGTCAAGCGGCGCATAAAGGAATGTATTTACGAAATAAAAAATAAAGTATCCCGGCGACACGCTCCATATCTGTCCGAGCGCAAAAAACACGTTCGACAGCGTTCGACCGCGCGGGAGCCTTTCTTTTTTCTTTTGCTCCTTTTCCTTTTTCTTCTGGGCTTTTTTCTCCGCACGCGCGGCTGTCTTTTCCGCACGCGCAGTCTTTTTGTCCTTGTCTGCTATGACGTCCACCTCTTCCCGAAAAATCAGTATTTATTTAACACAAGTATAACATAAAAGCAGTCATGTGTCAATAAACTTAAAGTTGAAACACTATATTATATTGCGAAAAAACACCGGGAAGGTGGTTCCCCCCCCGGTGCCATTTTATGTCATTTATTGAACTTTAGCTCTTTTATGTTTTGATATGCGTGCCGCTATCAGATACCACGCAAGTCCCACGGCAAAGCCGACGAGCGCCGGGCATACCCAGCCGAGACCGATATCCGCAAACGGGAGCGCGTCGCCGAGTGCGTTTATCGTTCTTATAACGGGAGCTTTCGGCAGCTCACCGGGAAGCGACTTTGTAAGGTCGGGTATCGCCGCGACGAGCGCGAGCGCTGTCGTGCAGGCGTACACACGGCGGTCATGTTCAAACAGTCTGCCGCACATGGCAAGCACTATGATAGTCATTGCAAGCGGGTACAGGAACATGAGCACCGGCAATGACCACCGGATTATCGCGCCAAGCCCCATGGTGGATATCAGAAAAGATATGACGCAGAAGCCTATTGCCCACACGCGGTACTTCGGTCCGCGCGGGAAAAGCTCGCAAAACATCTCGCCGCAGCTCGTGATAAGCCCGACCGCCGTTTTGAGGCAGGCAAGCGTGACGATAACGGCAAGGATGATACCTCCGACTTTGCCGAAATAATGCGTTGCAATGACGTAAAGCGCCTCGCCGCCGTCCGCCGCGAGCGGGTATACCGTGCGGCTCTGCGCCCCGATAAGTGCCAGCGCTGCATAAATGACAGCCATTATCATGCATCCGAAGAAACCGGATGTAATTGTGTTGCCCGCGACAGCGGCAGGATCATCAACGCCCAGTCCGCGTATTGCCGTTACAACAACTATACCGAATGCAAGACCCGCGAGCGCATCCATGGTATTGTAGCCGTCAAGAAAGCCCTGGAACACGGCGCCGCTCTCGTATGCCGCCTCCGGTGCAACGTCAGCCGCTTTGCCGATGGGCGAGATAAGCGCCGCAACGATAAGCAAGCCGAGTGCCACAAGGAAGAGCGGGGTCAGTATTTTGCCTACCCATGTGAGAATCTTGCCCGGGCGTAGCGAGAACCACAGCACCGCGGCAAAGAAAAGGAGCGAGAATATCCAGACGAGCCATTTTGCCGTGGTATCGTCTATCATCGGCTTGATACCGACCGAAAATGAGGTCGAAGCACAGCGCGGAATGGCAAAAAACGGTCCTATCGTGAGATAAAGCAGGATGGTGAAGAAGTAGCCGTAGCCGCGTCCGACCCTGCTGCTCATCTGAAAAAGTCCGTCACTGCGGCTCATGCCGAGCGCCGCAACGCCGAGAAGCGGGATGCCGACGCCTGTTATAAGAAAGCCTATCACGGCGAGCCATACGTTTGCACCGGCAGACTGTCCCATAAACACCGGGAATATCAGATTCCCCGCACCGAAAAACAAGCCGAACAGCATACTGCCAACGGCGGCGGTCTCGGGGGCCGTAAGTCGTTTTTTCATAATAATACTTACCTTTCGTTGTAACCGCTGTTCTGCAACACTGTTTTCGCGGTAATAAGTAATTTATATTATATTACGGATCTGCAATTTTGTCAACCCAAAATTGCAGATTTTTTATTGATCGTAGTGCTACAATTGATGTGAAACTGAGAGAAAGAAAAAAGTGCAAAAGTATAGAAAAAGTGATCGAGACCTGATAGAATAGTTTTAACCACAAAACAAATCTGACAGAAAGGTCTCGATCACCATGAAAAATTATTTATTTACGTGTTGAGAGTCTTTGCGGAAGACTTTTCCGGTTCCTACAAACAATATTAAGGCGGTAAAGCACAGGTGTGCTTTACCGCCAAAAAATTGATCACTCGATCACACGGGTCGGGAAAATCAATGCGCCGTTCGTGCATCCTTCGATCTGCGCGATGGGTGCATAGTGGATCCTCATTACCTTTCCATTATCATAAAACCGAACAAAGTAGAAAACATCGTCTATCTCATACACACATATTTTTTCACCTACCGGACTGTGTTGTTGGGTTTCCAAGAGGTAACAAGTCTCACTGTTTTCGATTTTTGTCAATGTGTTTGCGATTTCTGTGCCTTTAGTTTCATCGGTATGACGGGCGTGAGTGAGAAAACCTTCGTTGTATTCAATGACCGGTGATGGCGAAGTCGAACCATCGTACAATATATCGTGTATGTATATTTTGCCATTCGCGATCTTAATGTCAAGCGAATATTCCCAAGATAATGCACCCTCCTGAATATAAGGTTCGGCGCTGAAGCTGATAACTCCATCATCCTCGGTCGTCACCGGTGCAACCGGTTGTATTTCACTGCTTTGATTATCCTTCGTGTCATCGTGAATGTTGTCGTTGGTATGGTTGCAACCGACAGAAACGATAAGTAAGATGACTACACCCAATACGAGAAACAAACTGCGCAAATTAAATCTTAGCATAACAGTACCTCCTTTACCGAATATAAATTTGAAAATAAATTGGATCGCTTCATTAATGGTGTGGGATAACCTTTTTCGAAGTTATCAAAAAACGCACAGACTTGACCGAAGCAAATTCCGATCGGGTCTGTGCGCCGCACTGTTTTTTATACACTTGAAATAGACTTTCTTCACGAAAAACTCGGCGGCAATCAGCATTCCGGTTGTCGGGTTTCGCTTCTGACTGTACAACTATCCTATTGTACCAACATTTTATCATACGAAATGGTTTGTGTCAAGTATATTTCCAAAAAAATTAAACAAGTTTCATAGTACTACAATTGATGTGTGACTAAGAGAAAAAAGCAAAAGTATAAAAAAAGTGATCGATATCTGATAGAATAGTTTTAACCACAAAACAATGCGCGTGTATGCCTCATCACAAGCGGCGCGCTTGTCATGCTTGCTTCCCCACATCGCCGGTCCCGATTCGATACAGCGGGCAATGCCTTTGATCGAGGCGATAGTTTTCATATACGCTTTACCCGCCATGCTACGCCCGCAAAACGGCTTCCGTATCGGACACGAAATTCTTAAAATAAATTCATTTTATCTTATTATTCGAATGGTATAATCCTCTTAAGGCAAATGACTCAACGGAGGATATACCGCGCATGGCAAACTTCACAAAGCAGGCTATAAAGGCATCGTTCATCAAGCTGCTGAACGAACAGCCGCTAAACAAAATAAGCGTCCGCAGCATAGTTGAGGACTGCGGAATAAACCGGAACTCCTTTTACTATCATTTTCAGGACATTCCGTCCCTTATCGGCGAGATAGTAAAGGAGGAGATCGATGCGCTTGTGGCAAAGTATCCCACGATAAATTCTATCGATGAATGCGTAAGCGTTGCGCTGAAATTAACCCTTGAAAACAAGCGCGCGGTGCTCCATATATACAATTCGGTAAACCGCGACATTTACGAGCGTTATCTCATGCGCATATGCGAGTACGTCATTACAACATACCTCGACACCGCATTCGGCAGAGAAGGCGTCAGCGAGCGCGACCGCGCCGCCGCGATACGTTTTCTCAAATGCGAGCTTTTCGGGCTGTCCTTCGACTGGATCGAAAACGGCATGAAGGACGATGCAATAGAGGAGATAACTTACATAACCTCGCTTTGCCGCGGTCTTTCCGCCGAGCTGATACGCCGCTGCCGCGAACACAACGGAAAATAACACTATCAAATAGGCAACTCACCGCCCGCTGTCTGATTTTACGGCAGCGGGATTTTTTTGTCCATTGGCAGAAGCCCCCGATGCTGATATACTGTGTGCTGTAAAAAGAGCGCACGGAAGGAGGAATTAAAATGCGACTGCGTTCCACCGCGCCGATAAGAACGGCAAAGATAGGGTATATCGTGATGTCGCTCGCGCTTTGCGCGTTCGGCATAATACTCATCGTAATGCCGGATATATCGGCAAAAATACTCGGCATCGTATGCGGTATAATGATAACCGCCTTCGGATGCGTAAGACTGATAGGATATTTTTCAAAGGATCTTTACCGGCTGGCGTTTCAGTATGATCTGCCGCTCGGGATACTGCTTATCATACTCGGCATTATCATGCTCGCCCGTCCCGGCAGTCTTATGACGTTCGTATGTGTCTCGGTAGGGCTTTACATCCTGACCGACAGTCTGTTTAAGATCCGCATCTCAGCCGAGGCACGAAAATTCGGACTGCGCGAATGGTGGCTGATACTTGCCATGGCGGTAATCGCCGCCGTATGCGGGCTTTTGCTGCTCATCCGCCCCGGCGAGGGTTCAAAGCTGCTCGTAACCGTGCTCGGCATTTCGCTGCTTGCCGAGGGCATAATGAGCCTTGCTACCGTTCTGACGGCGGTCAAGATCATACGCCACCAGCAGCCTGACGTTATCGAAGCGGAATGGACCGAGCTGTGATCCCTCCGCGCGCATCATCAAAGAAAGGACATCTGTAAAATGCGTTTTTCAAAAGCGGTCGTTAAATACCGCGTTCCGATCCTGATCCTTGCTCTTCTCCTTATGATACCGTCGGTATTCGGCATGATAGGCACGCGCATAAACTACGATATGCTTGACTATCTGCCGGACGACATGGACACCGTCATAGGGCAGGATGAGCTTATGAAGGATTTCGGCAAGGGTGCGTTCTCTCTTATAATAGTTGAGGATATGCCCGCCAAGGATACCGCACGGCTGTGCGAGAAGCTGAAAAAGGTCGATCACGTTGAAACAGTACTGTGGTATTCGACGCTGGCTGACGTGAGCATCCCGATGGAGCTTTTGCCGGACGAGATATACCGGGAGTTCAACACCGACCACTCGACAATGCTAGCGGTATTCTTTGACACGTCCACGTCCGCCGATGTGACTATGGATGCGATACGCGAGATACGCTCGATAGCGGGATCGCAGTGCTTTGTCTCCGGTATGTCGGCGCTCGTAACAGACCTGAAGGATCTTTGCGAAGCAGAGGAGCCGATATACGTAGGGCTTGCGGTGCTGTTTGCCTGTCTTGCCATGCTACTGTTCCTTGACGGCTGGCTCGTACCGTTCGTATTTCTTGCCTCTATCGGCATGATGATACTCCTCAACCTCGGCACGAACTATTTCTTCGGCGAGATATCCTACATAACCAAGGCGCTGTCCGCGGTGCTTCAGCTCGCCGTGACCATGGACTATTCCATCTTCCTGTGGCACAGCTACAACGAGCAGCGCGAAAAGACCGAAGACAAAAACGAGGCAATGGCGGCGGCGATAAACGAAACGCTGACGTCGGTCATCGGCAGCTCGGTGACGACCGTTGCAGGCTTTGCCGCGCTCTGCTTTATGACATTCACGCTCGGGCGCGACCTCGGCATCGTAATGGCAAAGGGCGTAATACTCGGCGTGATCGGCTGTGTGACGGTCCTGCCGGCGATGATACTTGTTTTCGATAAGCCCTTGCGCGCCACCAAGCACCGCTCGCTCATCCCCGATATGACAAAGCTCGCGCGCGGCGTCGTAAAGGTCTTTCCCGTATTTCTCGTTATATTCGCGCTGCTGATCCCGCCCGCGTATTACGGCTACAAAAAGACGAACCGCGAGGTCTACTACGACATGGGGCAGTGTCTGCCCGAGGACATGGAATACGTTATCGCCAACTCCAAGCTCTCCGATGAATTCGATATAGCGTCCACGCACATGGTGCTTGTGGATTCAAAGCTCCCGTCACGCTCGGTGCGCAAAATGATAGACGAAATGAACGAGGTAGACGGCGTGAAATACGTGCTGGGGCTTGAGTCGGTGCTCGGCTCACGCGTTCCGGAGGAGATACTTCCCGACAGCATACGCAGTATACTGAAAAGCGACAAATGGGAGCTTCTGCTTATAAACTCGGAATACAAGGTAGCGAGCGACAATGTAAACGCGCAGATCGACAGCCTCAACAGTATACTCAAGAAATACGATCCGACCGGAATGCTTATCGGCGAAGCGCCGTGCATGAAGGACATGATCGAGACCACCGACCGTGACTTCAAAGTCGTCAACGCGGTGTCGATAGCGGCAATATTCGTGATAATCGCGCTCGTGGAAAAGAGCATCACCCTGCCGTTCATACTCATAGCCGTGATCGAGCTTGCAATATTCATAAACCTCGGACTTCCCCACTACCTCGGTCAGTCGCTGCCCTTTATCGCTCCGATATGCATAAGCACGATACAGCTCGGCGCGACGGTAGACTACGCGATACTTATGACGACAAGGTACAAATCCGAACGCCTTGCCGGGAACGACAAGCGTGCGTCGGTTGTGACCGCGCTCGCGACCTCGATACCGTCGATAATCGTATCCGGCATGGGGCTGTTTGCAGCCACCTTCGGAGTTGCGGTATATTCGGATATAGACATAATAAGCTCCATGTGTATGCTGATGGCGCGCGGAGCCGTAGTAAGTATGCTGTGCGTTATCTTCATACTTCCCGCTCTGCTTATGCTTTGTGACCGCGCCGTATGCGCGACCACGCTTGACCTGCGCGTTCTGCGCAAAAATAAAAAAGGCAGCAATGCCTGACAGAAAGGATATGCTTCTGATATGAAAACAAGGTCCGCAAAAATAACGGCGCTCGTGATATGCGTCGCAATGCTTGCCGCTGCTGTGGGGATCACCGCATTTGCAGCCAACTCACAGAAAAACGATACGGGCAGTAAATCGCCCGATCTGCCCGACCTGATACGCCCCGCCGAGACCGCAGACATCGAAAAGAATGAGACAGTATATGTCATAGCCGGCGCCGACGGAAGCGTGAAAAAGATAATCGTGAGCGACTGGATAAAAAACAATTCCGGCAACATGGTGATCAGGGACGATGCAGCGCTCAGCGATGTAACCAACGTCAAGGGCGACGAAACATACACGATGGCTGACGGCTCGCGCGTATGGAACGCCGAGGGCAACGACATATACTGCCAGGGCAGCACCGACCGCGAGCTGCCGGTAGTCATTGCAGTATCCTACACGCTTGACGGCAAGACCGTGAGCGCAGATGAGCTTGCCGGCAAGAGCGGCAGAGTGACCGTGAGATTCGATTATAAAAACCAACAGTACGAAACCGTTGAGATAGACGGCAAAAAGGAAAAAATATATGTCCCGTTTGTAATGCTCACCGGTATGCTTCTTGACGGCGACAGATTTTCAAACGTTGAGGTAACGAACGGAAAGCTCGTAAACGACGGCGACCGCATTGCCGTTGTCGGCATCGCCTTTCCCGGACTCGGCGACGACCTCGGCATCTCGGCTGACAAATACGAGATCCCCGACTATGTGGAAATGACCGCAGACGTGAAGGACTTCAAAATGACCAACACGGTGACGGTGGCAGTAGGCGATCTTTTCGGCAGACTGAACACCGACGCTCTCGATACCACCGATATAAACGATGCGATCGGAAAGCTCACCGACTCTATGACACAGCTCACAGACGGCGCGGATGCACTGTACGGCGGTCTCGGCACGCTGCTTGAAAAGTCCGGCGAGCTTGCCGCAGGGATAGATAAGCTCGCGGCGGGAGCCGAACAGCTTAAAAACGGCGCGGGACAGCTTGCCGACGGTTCGGCACAGCTCGCCGCAGGTGCGGGCGAGCTTGCGGCGGGACTTGGCACGCTTTCCTCCAATAGCGCAAGCCTCAATGCAGGCGCGGCACAGGTGTTTGATTCCCTGCTTGCCGCCGCAAACAGCCAGCTTGCGGCGGCGGGACTTGAGGTCCCCACGCTGACGCGCGACAATTACGGCAAGGTTCTGGCAGGCGTTATCGCCTCGCTTGATGAAGCAGCGGTGCGCGCACAGGCTGAAGCTGTGGCGCGCGCAACGGTCG